>JACDJC010000258.1_pt1 | contig 67892 bp, 49 predicted proteins | sample 7454191 | NCBI WGS metagenome assembly JACDJC01 (sample SAMN14253291, study PRJNA609438) | sludge metagenome | isolation source: sludge after 25d culture with pyrite and EDTA | collected 2018-12-20 | reverse complement strand
GGCGCTTCAATCGGCGCTTCGAACTGGTCACCTTGGTACCCCGTCTACTGGTGGCCGCACTACGATGCCCGGCATGGTCCGAACCCAAGCTGCGCGACGTTCCGGTTTGGGCGAGCTGAAAGTCGACGCGAATCAGGTTCAACATTAATTGCCGCAGGCGTTGACGGTATGGCCCGGGCTGGTCGGAGAACATCGCGATCAACGCACCCGTACCCACCGCCAGGCCGATCTTCGGGTAGCCCGTGGCCAAGCCGATAGCCAGCGGAAACACCACCGCCGCCGTGTTGCGCACGACCACCCGCCACGGCACGTTCGGCCGCTTGACGCGGGTCAGGCTCTCGATCGCATGGGCACGCAGCGAATAGCTGTGGGAGGACATGGGCAGGGGCGGGTAAAGAGGGGCGGGCGGTGAGTATGGCAAAAACCACGTGCCATACATCCCACGCCCGGTCTTGGCGCCTGCGCTCAGGCCCTGCCGGCGAACTCGCCGGTGAGCGTGTTCACCCACACCTTCTCGTCGTTGGCGATGTACTCGGGCACCTGCATTTCGATGCCGGTGTTGAGCTTGGCCGGCTTGTTGCGCTTGGTGGCGCTGGAGCCCTTCATTTCCGGCGCGGTGTCGACCACGGTCAGGACGATGCTCGTTGGCACCAGCAGGCCGACCGGCACGTCGTCGATCAGTTGCACGTAGTAGCCCTCGGTGTCCTCGACGATGTAACCGGCGTTGTCGCCGACCAGCTCGGGTGACAGCAGGTACTGGGTGTAATCCTCGGCATCCATGAACACGAACGCGTCGCCGTCCATGTAGGAGAAATTCGCCGCGCGTCGCACCAGGTCCATCTCGCGCAGATCATCGTCGGCGCGCAGGCTGAGGTCGAACTTGCGTGCCCCGGGAATCGAATACATGGTGAAGCGGAACGTGACGTTGCCGCCGCGCGCGGTGGGCGAGCTGCGCTCGATGTCGCGCACCTGGTAGACGGTGCCGTCATGTTCGACCACGTTGCCTTTCTTGATGTCGGAAGCTTTCATGGGTGTGGTGCCGGGAATAGGGAATCGGAAATGGGAAATGGGAAATGGGGAATCTTACGAGCAGGCTGTTGGCTGGTGGGAGGTCCTCGGGTGGGCGTTTGCACTTTTGTCATTCCCCATTCCCGGCTATTTGGGCTGCAACCGCACCGCGCCATCGAGCCGGATCGTCTCGCCGTTGATGTAGCGATTGCCCAGGATGAAGGCGACCGTGCTGGCGTATTCGCCGGGCTGGCCCAGGCGCGAGGGGAACGGGATCGAGGCACTCAGCGATTGCTGCACGGATTCGGGCATGCCGTCGACCATCGGGGTCCAGAAGATGCCCGGTGCGATGGTGACCACGCGGATGCCGAAGCGGGCTAGCTCGCGCGCCATCGGCAAGGTCATGCCGACCACGCCGCCCTTGGAAGCCGAGTAGGCCGCCTGGCCGATCTGGCCTTCGTAGGCGGCGACGGAAGCGGTGTTGATGATTACGCCGCGCTCACCGTCCTCGCCCGCTTCATTGTTCTGCATCAGGGCGGCGCCGGCCTTCGCCACATTGAAGCTGCCGACCAGGTTCACCATCACGGTGCCGGAGAAGGTGGCCAGCGGCATTGGGCCTTGCTTGCCCAGCACGCGACCGGCGCCGAGAATGCCGGCGCAGTTGATCACCACGTTGAGGCCACCCATCGCGTGATGCGCGGCGGCGACATTGGTGGCCACGCCATCTTCGGAGGTGACGTCGGTTCGCAGGAAGCGGGCAGCATCGCCGAGCTCCCGAGCCGCGGTCTGGCCCTTTTCGTCGTTGACATCGAACAGCGCGACCTTGCCACCGTTGGCCACGAAATGCTGCGCCACCGCGTGGCCGAGACCGGAGGCGCCGCCGGTGATGATTGCCTTGACCTGATCGAGTTGCATGGACTGTCCTCGGAGCAATGCCGAAAAGTCGTCATGGTAGCTGACCGGTGGCCACCACTGCAGGCTGAACGCAAAAACCTGTCATGACAGTGGGTTCATGCGCCGTTGGGGCAATGCTGGCCATGTTTGGGTCGAACCAAAGGCGACCCGGAACCTGTATCGCCGGGTTTGTATCGTCTCCAACCTCAGGGATCCATGCCATGAAGAAGCTGCTGAGTCTGTCTGTCGCATGCGGCGTGATGCTGATGTTTGCGAGTGGCTCCGTACTGGCCCACGATCACGATCACGACCGCGATCACGGGTATGACCGCGACCGCCATGGTCAAAGCCATGACTATCGCGACCATCGTGGGCGTGACGATCGATACGATCGCGGGTACGACGGCCGCGATCGCGATTATCGCCGTCATGGGCGAGTCCATTACACCAACTGGCACGATCGCGGCCGGCATGAGGGTTGGTACCAGCGTGGTGGCTATCTGCCGGTGGAATACCGTACCCGCTACGTGGTGACCGACTGGCGCCGCGATCGGTTGCGTGCGCCCCCGCGCGGTTATCACTGGGTGCGCAGCGACAACGGTGACTTCCTGCTGGTGGCGATCGCCACTGGCGTGATCGTCGACTTGCTGCTCAATCAGTAGCCGACTTGACTGCCACGCAAAAAGGCGTGCCCGCCATCGGTGGGTACGCCTTTTTTGATCATGTGCGCCCCGTCGCGGTGCCTGCCCCACGCTGCACCCGGCGAATCAGCCCTGATGCTCAGCAGCGACTGCCAAGACACTGGTGGCAGTCGAGGAAACGGAGTGACCGCCGCGGGCGGATTCGCCGCCTGCAGCTCTTTTTGCCAGACTCCGACCTCCCACCACTGGCCCAGCTTGTAGCCGCACTGGCGCCACACTCCAGCAGCGCTGAAGCCCATCGCTTCGTGCAGCGCGACACGGACCATGCGTCTCACAGGTCGCGGATGAAATAGCGGTCGCAGCCGTGGTGACCGGTGCCGCCCATCGCGCTGCACAGGGCGGTGAAGCCGCTGCGCTTGTAGAGGGTTTGCGCCGCATCCATGCCGGTCAGTGTTTCCAGATAGCAGCGCCTGAAGCCATGCGCACGCGCTGCGTCCAGACAATGCTGCATCAGCGCCGCGCCCGCGCCGATGCCGCGCGCGGCCGGCAGGAAATACATCTTGCGCAACTCGCAGACGTCCGCTTCGCCCCCCTCCAGTGGAGCGACCCCGCCACCGCCCATGACCACGCCGTGGCGTTCGATCATGAAGTAGCTGCTGCGAGGCTGGGTGTACGCCCGGTACATCGTATCCACTTCGGTATCGTGGATCGCAAAACCGGGGCCATCGGCGCCGAACTCGGGCATGACGGTACGGATGATCGAGGCGATGGCTTTATCGTCGCGAGGTTCGATCGGACGGATCAGAAAGGCAGCTGGCATGGACAGGTATCGACAGGACGGATCGGTTGATTATTCCACTCCGCAACCCGCGCGCCAGTGACATTCGGCAGGCTGTGGCGGACGATGCAGGAAATCCGGTCAGGTCGCGGTACGCGCGCGGGTGACCCGGCTGGAGGTTTCCTTGTGCAACTGCGCGGCCAGCCACGCGCCAGTAGCCACCAGCAGGTCCAGATCCACACCGGTCTCCATGCCCATGCCGTGCAGCATGTAGGCGACATCCTCGCTGGCAACATTGCCGGTGGCGCCCTTGGCATAGGGACAGCCGCCGGTACCGGAAACGGCGCTGTCGACCACGCGCACGCCTTCCTCCAGGCAGGCCAGGATGTTCGCCAGCGCCTGACCATAGGTATCGTGAAAATGCACGGCCAGCGCCCCCATCGGTATTTCCTGCGCTACCGCGCGCAACATGGCACGCGCCTTGACCGGGGTGCCCACGCCGATGGTGTCGCCCAGGGATACCTCGTAGCAGCCCAGTTCATGCAGGCGCCTGGCCACATGGACCACGTCGCTGACCGGCACCTCGCCCTGGTACGGGCAGCCGAGCACAGTGGAGACATAGCCGCGTACGCTCACGCCATCGATCCTGGCCTGTTCCATTACCGGGATGAAGCGCTCGATCGATTCGTCGATCGAGGCATTGATGTTCTTGCGGCTGAACGCTTCGGAGGCGGCGCTGAACACGGCGATGTCGTTGACACCGACCTCGCGCGCACGCTGATATCCCTGCAGATTCGGCACCAATACCGGATAGTTCACGTCCGGCAGCTTGCGGATGCCGCGGAACACCTCGGCTGCATCGGCCAGCTGCGGTACCCACGCGGGGCTGACGAAGCTGGTTGCCTCGATGGTCTTGAGACCGGTGGCCGAGAGCCGGTCGATCAGCGCGATCTTCACCTCGGTCGGCAGCAGAGTCTTCTCGTTCTGCAGACCGTCGCGGGCGCCGACTTCGACGATGCGGACGTGGTTGGAGGTGGTCATGGAAGGCTCCGAAATGGTTTTACTTCTCACCCGCGAGGGGACTTCCAAAGGTCGCCTGCGGGAGAAGCTGCCCGCACGGCGGGTGAAGGGGTGACCGAAGCGGGACTTCCGCTGCGGCCGGACCCTCATCCCACCTCTCTCACCTGTATTGTCTCTTGATCAGATCTCGATTGAATACCGCGACAAGAGCGGCGGGCAGTGCCCGCCCTACGGTGCGGCCATGGTAGGGCGGGAACTGCCCGCCGGATCTTCTGCATCGATGCAAGAAATGATCAAGAGACAGCTCACCCGCAAGGGGACTCCCTACGGGTCGCCGGGGGAGAGGACTTCAAACGTCTTACTCGACAAAACGCACCAGGATGGCGTCTGCCTCGACAAATTCGCCTTGCGTGGCGTTGACGCTGTCGATGGTACCGGCGCGCGGCGCCTTCAAGGCCAGCTCCATCTTCATCGCTTCCATCACCAGCAGCTCCTGGCCTTGCTCGACGCTGTCGCCGGCGTTGGCCTTGATCAGCACGATGCGGCCGGGCATCGGCGCAATCAGCTGATTGCCGCCGACGTCGTCGCCGGACTCCCAGGCGAACGCCACGGCGCGGGCGAAGCTGTAACGCTGGCCGTCGGCATCGTGCAGCAGCACGTGGGCTTCGTCGCTATGCAGTGGCACGCGGCGTGCCTCTCGATCGAAACGGGCGCTCAGGTGATCGTCGTGCAGGCGCGCGCCGTGCACGGGGCAATCGGTCTCGCCATGGCGCAACTGGTAATCGCCGGCGTGGCCGCGCGCCTCGATCTCGAAGCGCTGTTCGCGCCAGGTCAGCGCCACGATGCGTTTGCCGGCATGGCCAATACGCCAGGCGTCGGCACGGGCCCACGGCGAGTGCGGGTCGGAGGGGGCGCTGGCGACGTGCGACTCATCATGCAGCAGGACAGCGGTGGCCGCGGCAAACAACACCGCGTCGGTCGGCGGTGCGTCGCCGACCAGGAATTCGTCGAGATGACGGTCCAGGTAGCCGGTGTCGATGCGTCCTTCGACGATTGCTGGGTGCCGCGCCAGTCGTTCGAGGAAACCGATGTTGGATTTCGGGCCGATGATCTCGCTCGCCGCCAGCGCCTCGCGCAAGCGCTGCAAGGCCTGTACCCGATTCACATCCCACACGATCAGCTTGGCGATCATCGGGTCGTAGAAGATCGTCACGGTGTCGCCCTCGATGACACCGCCATCGAGGCGTACATGGGCTGACGGTGGCGGCAGGCGCAGCGTCTGCAGCTTGCCGGAGCCAGGCAGGAAGTTCTGGTCCGGGTCTTCCACGTACAGGCGCACCTCGATCGCGTGGCCGCCCGCGTGGACCTGATCCTGGCGCAGCGGCAGCGGCTGGCCAGCGGCAATGCGCAGCTGCCATTCGACCAGATCCAGCCCCAGGGTCATCTCGGTGACTGGATGCTCGACCTGCAATCGCGTGTTCATCTCCATGAAGAAGAACTCGCCGTCCTGGGCCACGATGAATTCGATCGTGCCAGCACCCACGTAGTCGACTGCCCTGGCGGCGGCAACTGCCGCCTCGCCCATGGTCTTGCGGCGGGCACTGTCGAGGAAGGGCGAAGGTGTTTCCTCCAGCACTTTCTGGTAACGGCGCTGTGAGGAGCACTCGCGCTCGTTGAGGTGAATCACGTGGCCTTGCGTATCGCCGAAGATCTGGAACTCGATGTGTCGGGGATGCTCGACGTAGCGCTCCAGGATCATCCGCGCATCGCCGAAGGAACTGGTCGCCTCGCGTTGCGCCGACGCCAGTGCCTCGGCGAATTCGTCGGCGCCGCGCACGATCCGCATGCCCTTGCCGCCGCCACCGGCCGCCGGCTTGATCATCAGCGGAAAACCGGTCTTGCCGGCCTGTTCGGCGAGGAAGGCGGCATCCTGGTTTTCGCCGTGGTAGCCGGGCACCAGCGGCACCGCATGTTTTTCCATCAGCGTCTTGGCTTCGGCCTTGGAGCCCATCGCTTCGATGCTTTCCGGCTTGGGTCCGATGAAGGCGATGCCGGCATCGGTGCAGGCGCGGGCGAAGTCGGTATTTTCGGAGAGAAAGCCGTAGCCGGGATGGATCGCCTGCGCGCCGGTCTGTTTCGCCACCTCCAGAATCGTGTCGCCGCGCAGGTAGGAGTCGGCCGGGCGCGGGCCGCCGATCGGCCACGCCTCGTTGGCGAGGCGCACGTGCTGTGCGTCGCGGTCGGCTTCGGAGTACACCGCGATGGTGTGGATGCCGAGCCGGCGGCAGGTGCGGATCACGCGACAGGCGATCTCGCCGCGGTTGGCTATCAGTACGCGTTCGAACATGAAAATCCTTGAAACCGTTCGTGCCGATGCGAATCGGCTAAACCTAGCAGATAGGGATATGCGCCTATGTCATTCCCCGCCGCCGACCCAGACCGGTGCCCGCTTGTCGAGGAAGGCGCCCAGACCATGCTGGCCTTCCGGCGACACGCGCAGGCGGGCGATCAGCTCGGCGTTGGTACGGTCGATGCGCTCGGCCTGTTCCAGCTCGGTGCCGCCAATGCGCAGCGCCAGTTGTTTCGCTTCGCGCTGCGCCAGCGGGCCGGCCTTGCGCAGTAGATACAGTTGACGCTCGATCGCTTCGTCCAGGTCGGCGGCCGGCAATGCCGCATGCAGCAGGCCGATACGCGCCGCCGTGGCAGCATCGAACACCTCGCCGCTGACGAACAGTCGGCGCGCCTCGCGCAGGCCGATCGCTGCCACCACGTAAGGCGAGATCACCGCGGGCACCAGACCCAGCTTGACCTCGGACAGCGCGAACTTGGCGCTGTCGACCCCGAAGGCGATGTCGCAGCAGGCGACCAGGCCGACGCCGCCACCGTAGGCGGCGCCGTTGACGCGCGCGATGGTGGGTTTGGACAGGAACTGCAGGGTGCGCATCAGCCGCGCCAGGCGTAGCGAATCGTCGCGGTTCTCCTGCTCGCTGGCGCCGGCCATGCCGCGCATCCAGTTCAGATCGGCGCCAGCGGAGAAGCAGCTGCCGTTGCCGGTGAGTACGACGGTGCGTATCCCCGGGTCGGCATCGGCCTGCACCAGCGCCTCGGTAAGTGCGGCGATCAAGGCATCGTCGAACGCGTTGTGGATGCGCGGCCGGTTCAGCGTGAGCCAGGCGACCGCGCCGCGATGTTCGCTGAGGATGGAGTCGGTCATCGGTCGTCTCCGCAAAAGCACCATGATAGACGCTGCCGGCTTCGCGAGTTCCTGTGTGATGCAGGCTGTCGGGCAAATAGCTACAATGCGAACAGTTCCTATTTGAGTATGTCCCGTGCGTCTGTCCGAACTGCCCAGAGGAACTTCCGCCATCGTCGAGCGCGTGCATGATGTGCAGGCGGCCGACCCGATTGCGCGACGCCTGCGCGACCTGGGCTTCGTCGATGGCGAACCGGTGCGCGTGGTGGCGGTGGCCCCGATGGGGGGCGACCCGCTCCTGATCCAGATCGGTTTCACCCGGTTCGCCTTGCGCCGGGCCGAGGCGGCGCGGGTGAGCGTACGCGTCGAGGTGGCGGCATGAGCGCGTCGACCCTGCGCATCGCCCTGGTCGGCAACCCCAATTGCGGCAAGACCGCGCTGTTCAACCAGCTCACCGGTGGCCGCCAGAAGGTGGCCAATTATGCAGGCGTCACGATCGAACGCAAGGAAGGCCGCTTCACCGCGCCTTCGGGCCGGGTGTTGCAGATCCTCGATCTCCCAGGCACTTACAGCCTGGAGGCGAACAGCCCCGATGAGCAGATCACCCGCGATGTCTGCGCCGGCAATTGCCCGGGCGAGGCAGTGCCGGACCTGATCGTCTGTGTGGCCGACGCTACCAACCTGCGCCTGCACCTGCGCTTCGTGCTGGAGGTCAAGCGCCTGGGCCGGCCGGTGGTGCTGGCGCTGAACATGATGGACACCGCGCGTCAGCGTGGCATCGTCGTCGACGTGCCCGAGCTGCAGCGCCGGCTTGGCCTGCCGGTGGTGGAGACGGTGGCGGTAAAGCGCGGTGGCGCACGCAGCCTGATCGAGTGCGTGGACGGCGAGGTGCCGTTGGCGCCACCGCTGCCGCCGGACGAGACGACCAGCCATGCCGACCTGCACGCGCAGGTACGTGAACTGCTTGCCGCCACGGTGACCATGCCGCGTACGACCGCCGCGCTGGACGACGCACTGGACCGCTGGGCGCTGCATCCGGTGTTCGGCCTGGCGATCCTGGCGGTGGTGATGTTCCTGGTGTTCCAGGCGGTGTACGCCGCCGGCAAGCCGATGAGCGACCTGATCGGCGATGGCTTCGGCTGGATGGGCGGGCATGTCGCCGCCTTGATGCCGGCCGGGCCGTTGCAGAGCCTGGTCGTCGATGGCCTGTTCGGTGGGCTGGGTACGGTGATCGGTTTCCTGCCGGTGATCCTGGTGCTGTTTGCGTTCATCCTGACCCTGGAGGAATCGGGTTATCTGCCGCGTGCCGCCTTCCTGCTGGATCGACTGATGCTGTCGGTGGGGCTGACCGGGCGCTCGTTCATTCCGTTGCTGTCGAGCTTCGCCTGCGCGATTCCCGGCATCATGGGCACGCGCAGTATCCAGGACCCGCGCGATCGCCTGGCCACCATCCTGATCGCGCCGCTGATGACCTGCTCGGCGCGCCTGCCGGTGTATGCGCTGCTGATCGGCGCCTTCATTCCCTCGCGCAAGGTGTTCGACCTGTTCAATCTGCAGGGCATCGTGCTGTTTGCGCTGTATTTGGCTGGCATTCTCGGCGCGATGGCGGTGGGCTGGATGATGAAGCACATCCGCCGCGACAAGAGCGAGCATGCGCTGCTGATGGAGCTGCCGTCGTACCGGCTGCCGAAGCTGCGCGATGTGGCGATCGGCCTGTACGAGCGCGGCGCGATTTTCATGAAACGGCTGACCGGGGTGATTCTCGGGCTGACCGTACTGATGTGGTTCCTGTCGACTTTCCCGTCGCCGCCAGCGGGCGCGACCGGACCGGCGATCGACTACAGCTTCGCCGGCTATCTCGGGCGCGGCCTGCAATACATCTTCGGGCCGATCGGCTTCAACTGGCAGATCAGCCTGGCGCTGATCCCGGCGTTCGCCGCCCGCGAGACGGCGGTGGCGGCGCTGGCCACCGTCTATCTGGTCGGGGGCGAGGCAGCTGGCGGGCTGGGGCATGCGCTGGTCGGTCAGATTTCGCTGGCCAGTGCGCTGTCGCTGCTGGTGTGGTTTGCCTACGCGCCGCAGTGCATGTCCACATTGGCGGTGATTCGCCGCGAAACCGACTCGTGGCGCAACGTGGCCATCTCGTTCGGTTACATGTTCGCGCTGGCCTACGCCGCTTCGTTCATCGTCTACCGGGTCGCGCGGGCCATGGCATGAGTACCGGGTTGCTGGTGCAATACGTGATCGTGGGACTGATCGTGCTGGCCAGCGCTTTGATCGTCTTTCGCAAGCTGGCGCCCCGGCTCACCAACCGCTGGTTCGCCGCCGCCTCGATCCATTTCAACCAGCCCGGGCGGGCATCCTGGGTGCGCGCGTTCGGTCGACATTTGCAGCCGAAACAGGCCACCGGCGACTGCAGCGATGGTTGCAGCACCTGCGGCGCATGCGGACCGAAGCCGGCGGCGGCCAGACCTGACGCGATACCGCTGGAATTTCGTCCGCGGCAGTGAGGCCGACCCGTGCCGCGTGGGACGGACACCGCCCGCCGCCTTCCCTCAGGCGAAGCAGGCGCCGGCGGGCAGTGCCCGCCCTACGCGACAGTCTCTCGATCATGTTTTGCATTGATGCAGAAGTGCCGGCGGGCAGTGCCCGCCCTACAATATGCCTTGCCGTAGGGCGGGCATTGCCCGCCGGCTCTCGCCGTGGCATCCAATCGAGATCCGATCAAGAGACAGGAATTTCGCCCGCGGCAGTGAGGCCGACCCGTGCCGCGTGGGACGGGCACCGCCCGCCACCTTCCCTCAGGCGAAGCAGGCGCTGGCGGGCAGTGCCCGCCCTACGCGACAGTCTCTCGATCATGTTTTGCATTGATGCAGAGGTGCCGGCGGGCAGTGCCCGCTCTACGCGACAGCGACCCTACTCCTCGGGGGCAAGACGACCTTGCCATGAAAAAAGCCGGCTTGCGCCGGCTTTTTGTTTCACCCGAATCGCGCAACCGGCTTACGCCAGTTCGTGGATCTTCGCGTTGAGGCGGCTCTTGTGGCGGGCGGCCTTGTTCTTGTGGATCAGGCCGCGGGCGGCGTAACGGTCCATCAGCGGCTGCGCGGCGGTGAACGCGGCGACGGCGCCTGCCTTGTCCTTCACCTCGATGGCCTTGACGACCTTCTTCAGGGCGGTGCGGACCATGGAGCGTGCGCTGATGTTGCGCAGGCGGCGCTGTTCGGACTGGCGCGCGCGCTTCTTCGCGGACTTGATGTTGGCCAAGGTAGAACTCCGGAATGCAGTGTTGTGGTTGGAAAAAGACGCTAATTATGCAGTCCATCCGCCGCTGCGTCAATAATTCAGGCGGTGATCGACAGCCTTTCCGCCGCGGACGCGGCATGGCGGTAACGGCGAGGTCCGCATTCTGCCACATCGCGGGCTGTTCTCCAGCCCGCGGTGACTGTCAAACTATGCCCCGTCACCGATTGCCGGCAGCCAAGGTAACCAGCCCCAGATGAAGTCTCCCAGCATGTTTCGCGGGCTGCTCTCGTTCAGCAGCATGACGATGGTTTCGCGGGTGCTGGGGCTGGTGCGCGACATGTCGATCAACATCGTGTTCGGCGCTACCGGCGCCACCGATGCGTTCTGGGTGGCGTTTCGCATCCCCAACTTCATGCGCAGGCTGTTTGCCGAGGGGTCGTTCTCCACTGCGTTCGTGCCGGTGTTCACCGAGGTCAAGGAAACCGGCACGCATGAGGATCTGCGGCAGCTGATGTCACGCGTCACCGGCACTCTTGGTGCGGTGCTGCTGGTGGTCACCGCGCTGGGGCTGATCTTTGCGCCGCAGCTGGCCACGGTTTTCGAGCCCGGCGCCCTGGACCAGCCGCACAAGTTCGACCTCACGATCGACTTGCTGCGGCTGACCTTCCCCTTCCTGTTGTTCGTCTCGCTGACCGCGCTGGCGTCCGGTGCGCTGAACAGTTTCCATCGCTTCGCGCTGCCGGCGCTGGCGCCGGTGATTCTCAACCTGTGCATGATTGCCGGCGCGCTGTGGCTGGCACCCCGGCTGCAGGTGCCGATCATGGCGATGGGCTGGGCGGTGCTGCTGGCGGGCATGCTGCAACTGGTGTTTCTGCTGCCCGCCCTGCACAAGCTCGGGTTGCTGGTCTGGCCGCGCTGGGGTTGGGGGCATCCGCCAGTGCGCCGGATCCTGAACCTGATGGTGCCGACCCTGTTCGGTTCGTCGGTGATGCAGGTGAACCTGCTGCTCGATACGGTGATCCTTTCGCTGCTGGTGACGGGCTCGCAAAGCTGGTTCTCGTTGTCGACGCGCTTCCTCGAATTGCCGTTGGGCGTGTTTGGCGTGGCGTTGGGCACGGTGATCCTGCCGTCGTTGTCACGCCATCACGTAAGCACGGACCATATCGGCTTTTCACGGTCGCTGGACTGGGGCCTGCGCCTCACCTGGCTCATCGCGCTGCCCGCCATGCTGGCGCTGTTGCTGCTGGCCGGACCGCTCGTGGCCACGCTGTTCCAGCATGGCCGCTTCAGCGCGTTCGACACGCACATGTCCACCTTGTCGATACTGGCGTTGTGCTGCGGCCTGCCTGCGTACGCCTTGGTCAAGGTGTTGTTGCCGGCGTTCTATGCGCGGCAGGACACGAAGACACCGGTGCGCGCGGGCGTGATCGCGATGGTTGCCAGCATGGTGTTCAATGGGGTGTTCGTCGTGCTGCTGTTCAAGCTGTGGGCGCCGCCTGCGCTGCAACAGCTAGGTTGGCTTGAGGGGATTGCCCAGGTGCCGGGTCTGCATCTGGGACTGGCCATCGCCAGTGCGTTGTCCAGCTATGTCAATTTCCTGCTGCTGTGGCGCTGGCTGAAACGCGCCGGGGTCTATCAGCGCCAGCCTGGCTGGGGGCGACACTGGTTGCGGCTGGTGCTGGCCTGCGCCGTGATGGTGGTGGTGCTGGCGCTGGGGCGCTGGCTGTGGCCGGACTGGTCGGGCGTGCCGGTTTTCACCCGGGTCTGGCACCTGGCGGCGCTGGTGCTGGCGGGCGGCTTGAGCTACGTCGCCACGTTGTTTGTCGCAGGCCTGCGGTGGCGTGACTTGCGCGGCGGTTGACGGCGGCGTGCGCTCGCTTGAGCAAGCCACCGGCCCGTTATACTCGCGCCATGATGAGACTTTCCAGGGATGTCGGCGGCCCCTGCCTGGCGCCGCGTGGCAGTGTGGTCGCGATTGGCGCATTCGACGGCCTGCATCGCGGCCACCAGGGTCTGCTGGCCCAGACAGGCGTGCGTGCGCAGGCGCTGGAGTGCAGTCCGGCGGTGGTGAGTTTCGAGCCGTTGCCGCGCGCGTTCTTCTCGCCTGAGCCGTTGCCGCGGCTTTCCAGCGTACGCGACAAGCTGCGCGGTTTTGCCGCCGCCGGCATGGAAAACGCCTTGCTGCTGCGCTTCAACCGGGCGTTGACCCTGATGTCCGCCGAAGATTTCGTGCGGCGTGTGTTGGTGGAGCGGCTGGCAGCACGCGAGGTCTGGGTCGGTGGCGATTTCCGCTTCGGCCACAAGCGCGGCGGCGATGTGGCGATGCTGGAACGGATGGGCACGGAGCTGGGTTTCAGCGCCTGTACCATGCCGGAGATCCAGTGGCGCGGAGCGCGCGTCTCGGCCAGCCGCGTGCGCGCGCTGTTGGCGGCGGGCGAGTTTGCCGGAGCCGAGCCGTTGCTGGGTCGCCCTTTCGTGATCGATGGCAAGGTCCAGTGCGGCAACCAGCTCGGCCGCACTCTGGGCTATCCCACCGCCAACATCCATCTGCGCAACCGGGTCAGCCCGGTGCAGGGGATCTTCGCGGTGCGCGTAGGCCTGGGCGAGAGCGAATGCAGCTGGCCCGGCGTGGCCAGCCTGGGCGTGCGCCCGACCGTGAACCAGGTCAGCCAGCCACTGCTGGAAGTCCACCTGTTCGACTTCGAGGGCGACCTGTACGGTCGCTGCATGGCGGTGGAATTCGTGGCCAAGCTGCGCGACGAGCAGAAATTCGACGGGCTGGAGGCGTTGAAGGCGCAGATGACGCGCGATGCGCACATGGCGCGCGAGGTGCTGGGCATGAATCCGCGGCTGGCCGGCGCGTAGCGCATTGACTCGACAATGATCGGGCAGATAGGATATACATATAGTTTATGTATATCCATGTGGAGGTGTGCCGTGCAAGTTTCCAAGTGGGGCAACAGCCTGGCCATCCGCCTGCCCGCAGTCGTGGTGGAGGCCCTGGACTTGCGGGACGGCGATGACATCGAGGTAATCATTGCCGGCACTCGCGAATTCGAGGTGAGGAAGACACCGGGTACGCGGGAATTACTGCAAAGGTTGCGCAAGTTCCGTGGCCGCCTGCCTGCCGATTTTGTGTTCGAGCGCGACACCACGCATGAGCGCTAAGACGTTCATCGACAGCAACATCGTGCTTTATCTGATGTCGGCAGATGTGGCCAAGGCCGATCGAGCCGAAGCGGTGATTGCAGCCGGAGGGGTCGTCAGCGTGCAGGTGTTGAACGAGGTGACGAACGTGGCTCGGCGCAAGCTCGGCATGGCCTGGGCCGAAACGGATGAATTGATCGCCGGGTTGCGCTCGGCGTGTTCCGTGGAGCCGTTGACGGTCCAGACTCACGACACTGGCCGGCGTCTTGCCGGGCGTTATGGCTTGTCAGTCTATGACGCAATGATTGCATCTGCAGCCTTGCTGGCTGGCTGCGACAGGCTTTTTTCCGAAGACATGCAGCATGGTCTGCTGCTTGACCGGCAATTGCGTGTGTGCAACCCATTCATTGCGCCGTCCTGATCGGCTATTTTGTGAAGCTTTCCCACCATTGCGCCCCGCAAGGCCCTGACCGGCCGAGGGTGACGCCTACGTACCACCCGAAGATCCCCACGCTGATGACCCAAGACTACAAGAGCACGATCAACCTGCCGCAGACGGCATTCCCGATGCGCGGCGATTTGCCCAGGCGCGAGCCGGCGTGGCTGGCCGAGTGGGAGCGGGTGGATCGCTATGCGCAGATCCAGCAGGAAACTGCCGGGCGCGACAAGGTGTTCGTGTTGCATGACGGCCCGCCGTACGCCAACGGCGCAATCCACATCGGCCATGCGGTCAACAAGATCCTCAAGGACGTCACGGTCAAGTCCAGGCTGCTGGCCGGCCATCGCGCGCCGTACGTGCCGGGCTGGGATTGCCACGGCCTGCCGATCGAGATCGCGGTGGAGAAGAAGTTCGGCAAGCCGGGCGACAAGCTCGATGCCGCCCAGTTCCGGCAGAAATGCCGCGAATATGCCGCCGAACAGGTTGACACCCAGCGCAACGGTTTCAAGCGTCTGGGCGTGCTCGGCGACTGGCAGAAGCCTTATCGCACCATGGATTTCAGCTACGAGGCCAACATGCTGCGCGCGCTGGCGCGGATCGTGGCCAACGGCCACGTGATGCGCGGGGCCAAGCCGGTGTACTGGTGCTTCGACTGTGCCTCCGCCCTGGCCGAGGCGGAGATCGAGTACGGCAACAGGGTCTCGCCCGCGGTCGACGTGGCGTATGACGCGGTGGATGGCAAGGCGCTGGCCGCGACATTCGGGGTGGATGCGGGCGATGCAATTGTCGCCATCCCGATCTGGACCACCACACCGTGGACCTTGCCGGAAAGCCAGGCGGTATCGCTGGGGCCGGACCTGGAATACGCCCTGATCGAAGGCCCGGCCCGCGAAGGTCGTCGCGTGCTGCTGGTGGTCGCCAGCGCGCTGGTGGAGCAGGTGCGTGCGCGCTACGGCACGCCTGATTCCCTTCCCCCACAAGCGGGGGAAGGTACCCGCAGGGCGGATGGGGGCACTCCCATGCTGGGCCACGCCCTCGGCCAGGCGCTGGAACACATCCAGTTACACCACCCGTTCTACAAGCGCGAAGTGCCCGTGATCCTGGGCGACCACGTCTCCGCCGAAGACGGTACCGGCGCCGTGCACACCGCTCCCGACCATGGCGTCGAGGATTTCGTGGTGGGCAACCAGTACGGCATCGGCTTGCTCAACTATGTCGGCCCGCGCGGCGCCTATCGCGCCGACACGCCTGCCGCCGGTGGCACCGAGCTGGGCAACATGCATATCTGGAAGGCCAACGAGGCGCTGGTGGATGTGCTGCGTGAGCGTGGCGTGTTGCTGGCGTTCGAGAAAATCGAACACAGCTATCCGAATTGCTGGCGCCACAAGACGCCGGTGATCTACCGCACCACGCCGCAATGGTTCATCTCGATGGAGCAGGCCGAGTTGCGCAAGACGGCATTGGCTGCCATCAAGGACGTACGCTGGGTGCCGGGTTGGGGCGAGGAACGCATTGCCGGCATGGTGGCCGGTCGCCCCGACTGGTGTATCTCGCGCCAGCGCACCTGGGGTGTGCCGATCGCATTGTTCGTGCACAAGGCCACGCAGGAGCCGCATCCGGATTCGGTCGCGCTGCTCGAACAGGTGGCGAAGAGAGTTGAGCAGGGCGGTATCGACGCCTGGTTCACGCTCGATCCTGCCGAGCTGCTGGGCGATCAGGCTGGCGATTACGAGAAGGTCTCCGATGTACTGGACGTCTGGTTCGATTCGGGCGTGACCCATTACGCTGTGATCGGCCAGCGCCCGGAGCTGCAGCAGGGCGACGCGTCGACGTACAAGGTTATGTACCTGGAAGGCTCCGACCAGCATCGCGGCTGGTTCCAGTCTTCCTTGCTTACCTCGACCGCGATTTTCGGCCGGGCACCCTATGACGACGTGTTGACCCACGGCTTCGCGGTGGATGCGCATGGGCGCAAGATGTCCAAGTCGCTGGGCAACGTGGTGGCGCCGCAGAAGGTGATGGACACCCTTGGCGCCGACGTGCTGCGGCTGTGGGTGGCGTCGGCGGACTATCGCAACGAGATGTCCGTTTCCGACGAGATCCTCAAGCGTGTTTCCGACACCTACCGGCGCATCCGCAACACCGCGAAGTTCCTGCTCGGCAACCTGCACGGTTTCGATCCGGCCACGCACCTGTTGCCGGTGCAAGACAGCCTGTTGCTGGACCAATGGGCGGTGCAACAGGCGTATGACGTGCAGCAGGCGGTCGTCGCCGCCTATGAGCGCTACGACTTCCCGGAAGTCGTGGCGCGGATCCAGAACTTCTGCACCAACGAGCTCGGTGCGTTGTATCTGGACATCACCAAGGACCGGCTCTACACCATGCCGACCGCAAGTCGCGGTCGGCGCAGCGCGCAGGGTGCGATGTACCGCATTGCCGAGGCGCTGGTGCGCTGGCTGGCGCCGGTGCTGAGCTTCACCGCCGAGGAAATCTGGCAGTCCATGCCCGGCGAGCGCGGCGAAAGCGTGCTGTTCGAGACCTGGTACGACGGCCTCGCGTCCTGCCAGGGTTCGCCGGAACAGCGCCACTACTGGGCCGACCTGCTGGCCGTTCGCGACACCGCCTCGCGCGTGCTCGAAGGCATGCGCAAGGCCGAGCAGATCGGCGCGGCGCTGGAGGCGAAGCTGGTCATCCATGCCGATCCGGCATGGCAGGCGCGTTATGCCGAAAACGCCGATGAGCTGCGCTTTTTCTTCATCACCTCCGAGCTGGATCTGGCGCCTCTGACGCCACGTTCCGGAGATGCCGCGAGGGTCGAGCTGGAGGGTGCCGAGGCCTGGGTTTTCGCCAGTGTCAGCGAAGCCGCCAAATGCGTGCGCTGCTGGCATCATCGCGACGACGTTGGCAGCCACGCCGATCATCCCGAGCTGTGCGGCCGCTGTGTCGGCAATGTCGAGGGGGCTGGCGAGGATCGGCGCTGGTTCTGATTTGAACCGCGAAACGCGCGCCCCCATCCGGCCTGTCGGCCATCTTCCCCCGCAGGCGGGGGAGGTATACGCGTCGGGCGCATGCCGCTCTGGTTTTTCTGCCCCCGCTTGCGGGGGAAGGTGCCCGCAGGGCGCATGGGGCATCGCTCCACATGTGCCGCCGACAAACCCCTCCACGAGAACACACTGATGACACCCAAACCCAACGCACTCACCTGGCTGTGGCTGTCCGTCACCGTCATCGCGCTCGACCAGCTCAGCAAGTGGTGGGCGGTGCACGCGTTGCAACCAATGGGCGTGCCGCATGAAGTCATCCCTGGTTTCCTGAACTGGACACTGGCGTTCAACAGCGGCGCCGCGTTCAGTTTCCTGGCCGATGGCGCGGGCTGGCAGCGCTGGTTTTTCGTCGTGCTTGCCGTGGTGGTCACCACGGTGCTGTTGGTGTGGCTGGCCCGCACGCCACGGCGCGACTGGCGTACGGCGATGCCGCTGGCTTTCGTCATCGGCGGCGCCCTCGGCAACCTGATCGATCGCCTGCATGCGGCGCAGGTCACCGATTTCATCCAGGTGTACTTCCGTCAGTGGAGCTACCCGGTGTTCAACCTGGCCGATAGCGCGATCACGGTGGGTGCCGTGATGCTGATCGTGTTCGGGCTGTTCGCCGGCAAGTCCGGGGACCGCGTGCGATAATGGAGCCGTGCCGTACGCCGATGGCGAAGATGAATCATGAAGCAAGCTGATCTGATCAAGGAAGCGCTCAAACTGAATGCGCGGGAGCGCGCGAGCATGGCCGGGCGGCTGCTGGAGAGCCTGGATGATCTGTCTGCGGAAGAGTTGGAAAATCTGTGGCTGGATGAAGCTCAGCGTCGCGATGCAGCTGTTCAGGAAGGCAAGCTGCCGTCGGTTCCCGCGCAACAGGCTATTGCCGAACTGAAGGCAATGCTTGGATGAACAAGGCGGCGACGTTCAACCGTCTCGCTGAGACCGAATTGCGCGACGCCGTGCACTACTACGAGTCGGAAGCGCCGGGCTTGGGGCGACGTTTTCTGTCGGCCGTGGAGTCCGCGCTGGCGGAAATCCTGGATCATCCACTGGTTGGATCGCCATTGCGTGATGATGTGAGACGCAAGCGCGTGGGGCGCTTTCCGTATCACTTGTTATATCGCGTGGCTGGCGACGAGGTTCGCATCCTTGCGGTCATGCACAAGCGGCGGCGGCCGTTGTGTTGGGCCGAACGCGACTGAATGAGGTGATCGTGGACATATTGCTCGCCAACCCCCGCGGCTTTTGTGCCGGCGTCGATCGCGCCATAGCCATCGTCGAGCGCGCACTGGAATCCTATGGCGCGCCGATCTACGTGCGCCATGAGGTGGTACACAACCGCTACGTGGTCGACAAGCTGCGTGCCGACGGCGCGGTGTTCGTGGAGGAACTGCACGAGGTCCCCGATGGGGCCACGGTGATTTTCAGCGCACATGGTGTGTCGCAGGCGGTGCGCGAGGAAGCGGCGCAGCGGCAACTAAAGGTATTCGACGCCACCTGCCCGCTGGTGACCAAGGTGCACATGGAAGTGGCGCGGCTGGGCCGGATCGGGCGCAGCGTCGTGTTGATCGGCCACGCCGGCCACCCGGAGGTCGAAGGCACCATGGGGCAGTGGAACCCGGCCAATCCGGGCGAGATCCATCTGATCGAGTCGCTGGAATCGGTCGGGGGGCTTGCTCCAAGGTCTCCGGAGCAGTTGTCGTATGTCACCCAGACCACGCTGTCGGTCGACGACACCAAGGCGATCATCCAGGCGCTACGTGTGAAATTCCCGAGCATCGAAGGCCCGCGCAAGGACGACATCTGCTACGCCACGCAGAACCGCCAGGATGCGGTGCGCCGGCTTGCGGACGCGGTCGACCTGATGCTGGTGGTCGGCTCGGTCAACAGTTCCAACTCCAACCGCCTGCGCGAGCTGGCCGAGAAGCAGGGCGTGCCCTCGTTCCTGATCGACGACGCCGAACACATCGAGCGCAGCTGGCTCGAGGGCGTCAATCTCATCGGCCTGACTGCTGGCGCCTCGGCTCCGGAAAAGCTGGTGCGCGACGTAATCTCCCGGTTGCAGTCATGGGGGGCGGGTAACGTACGCGAACTCGACGGCGAGCCGGAAAACATTACCTTCGCCTTGCCCAAGGAGCTGCGTTTGCTGGGCGGGACGGGTTCGGCGAGCTTCTGAGACGAACGATCCCTGCTTGCGCCACCGCAGCACGCACCGTAAAATCGTCGGCTCTTTGCCGGAATAGCTCAGTTGGTAGAGCGGCGCATTCGTAATGCGTAGGTCGTAGGTTCGATTCCTATTTCCGGCACCAAATTCAAACACTTAGCGAAAGGCTTGGTTCGTTGGAACCGGGCCTTTTTCTTTGGCTTTGTCCCCGTTTTGTCCCACGCGTGCGGACCGCATTGGTACCGCGTGCGGATCAGATTGCGACTTCCGCGTGCGTACCTTCTGTGCAGGCCCTCTTTTGTCCCGGTGCTCCGCTTGGCCGTCGGGCCAGCGCAAGCTACGTCGCCCGCACATCGTCGCTTTACAATCCTGAGCATCTGCACAGGGAGCAAGGATCGTGGACTACCACCGCTTCAACATTGGCCGCCCGGACATCGGGGACATGAACGCATGGTGGGATGAGAATATCCGTCGCGGTGTGATTACTACTGGATTCGAAGGCGTCACCGGCGACAAGGGCGAAAAACATCTGAAGGCTCTTGCCAAATGGGATTGGGTGCTCGCCTATGTGAGCGGAAAGGGATTTGTGGGCGCGGGTAAGGTCAAGGATGTTTCGACTTACCACCGACATGAGACCCGGCCTGATGGAACATTGTCTGACCACCTTCACGAGCGCGGCGTCGTATGGAAGTTCGTGATCCGAGATGTCAGGCACGCTATCCGCCATGACGAGGCTAACTTGCGCTTCCCCATGGGCACATGGCAACGGACGCAGCCTCAGGATCGGGGCTTTGCCAAGGCGCTCATCAAACAGCTACGGATGGCCGGGGAAGACCTTCGCCCCAAAGACGTCGAGTATTGGTGGGTTCTTGATGCCGTGCGCGCCTTGGGGAAACCCTCTACTCTGGATGAAATCGAGTCTTGGCTTGATCACCAGCACCCGGATGGTGACCACTCGGATCTGATCGACAACGCTTGCGTGTTGACCGTAAACGACGCCAACCGCAGGCACCACGATAAGGCACGTAAGAACTTTCGCTCGGACGCGGGGCACCCCAAGGACGTACTCTTTCGTGAAGGCAGGCGCGTAGGCGTGACCTACTCCCTGTACGACCCGAAGATCCACGGCGTCTGGGACATCCAGCCTGGCCCGAATGGAAAAGTTGCCGCGATAAAGGTAGCGGATGCCCTGGGAGCCGCAGAAGCGGCCTTGGCTGACGCGCGCACCTATGTATACGCGGACCCGCTACCCCAGTTCGCCAGCGACCACGATGCCCGCACGTGGGAGATGAGGGCGGTAGCGCTGCGTGAAGGGCAGCCTGAGTTTCGGAGTGCGCTATTGCAAGCCTATGGTGGGCGCTGCGCTATCACTGGTTGTGCCATCGAAGCCATCCTGGAAGCGGCACACATCCGGCCTTATCGCGAAGGTGGCTCTGTGACAAGCCGAACGGACAACGGCCTGCTCTTACGCGCTGACATCCATACGTTGCTCGACAAGGGACTGATCTGGGTGAACAGCGGCGGTCTTATCGAAATTTCGGACCTTTTGGCCGACAGTGAATATGAGTCCTTACGCGGTCGACGGCTTCGGCTTCCCGAAGACCCCGCTCAACACCCCCATCCCAGCCACCTTGCGCACCATCGCAAGACCACAGCCAAACAACTCGTGTGAACAAGATCGTTCATGACCTAAATCGGAGCGACCTGTGCGTGGCGGGATTTGATTCTGCTCGACCTCCGGCATGGAACCCCGGAAGCGCGTTACGCAAGCCGTTGGGAGCAAACATTTCCGGAGATCGTCGCAAGATGTAGTGCTCGCTTAAAGGCGCCGAGCCGGACGATCCGGGAGCTGTTCCACAACTGTGACCTTCATGGCCGCGTTCGGTTTTTTACTAGCCGCCGCAACGGCAACTCCCGTGCACGCACACAGCTGCGTGGCTAGGGTTCGGCGGCGAGCTCCTGGGGTCGGCGTGTAGACGCGCGTGGAATGAAAAGGTATCCTGAGGAGCGTTGCGATTTGCCGCCCGCAACGCTCCGTCGATCGAAATAAATGTGCATCGATCGCGGCCCCTATGCCACACAGCTGCAACGAGAGTCAGTCGATGCAGCAACTTCTTACCATTAAGCAAGTAGCAGGGCTTCTGGCCCTTTCCCCAGCAACGATCACCCATTGGAGCTACGGGCGCCGTCCAGGCCCCAAAGAGTTCCCTGCGCCGATCAAAGTCGGCAGACAAGTCCGTTACGTCGCCGACGAAATCGACGAATGGATCTCGAATAAGTGTGGACGTTCACCAGCCCTCCCGCTTTAGCCACGCCCGTCGTGGAACCGAAGCGCAAGCGCGGCCGGCCCCGGAAGCGTGCGCGCGTGGGAGATGCGGCATGAGGGCTCGGCAACAAGGTGGTGCCGAGCCAACCATTCGGGCAGAAATTTCTCGACGATGGACCGCAGTGCCAGTTCACATCATCGAGGATACGCAGCTCAGTCCAGCTGCATGCCGAACCCTCATAGCGCTTCTTGACCGAGCAAACCGCCCGAATTGGACCATCCGGCTTTACCATGAGGTTCTACCCAAAATCGGAATTCATCGTACGCGCTGGACCGCTATTCGTACCGAGCTGGAGCGTGCCGGGTACTACACGCAAACTCGTGTTGGTGCGCGCAAGTGGGATCGAGTCGTACGGGACGTACCCACGCCCTCACCAACCGAGAGCGCGCATTGTCGCGATGAAACAAAATGTCTTCCACCCCCCGAAAAGCAGGGGGTGAAGTCCACCCCCCCGGAAAGCAGGCGCTGGTAATACTGGGGCTCTACGCATACCTACTGCACGTAAATCTACTAGCAGTAGCAGTAGTGGCAGTGCACACGTGCGTACCTCTGCTGCTGCAAGAGTTCAATTGCAGTCTTCCGGCCGAATGAGGCATGGGGTGACGTGCTGGGGCGATGAGCATGAATATCTATTGGCGATGGTTGATGAACTCGGATTGGAGACCATCACCTCCCTCGTGGAGGAAGCGCGCCTCAACCCCGCGCTCCGTGCGCACCGCAAGCGCCCACACGACATATTGCTCAGCGACATTGTCTCAATCCTCGCCTCCCGCGAGGACAAACAGGTTGCAGAGCGAAAGCAAGTCGCTCAGCAGATCGTCGATGAGCAACGTCAAGCAGCCGAACGCAGACGCCAAATGGACCACGACGCAGCGCTAGCGAAAAAAGTGGGTGCCGCCGCTACCGCCAGTTGTGGCTACGGTCTGAGTGCGTACGAACTTGCGATCGAGCAACTCGCGAGGTGCGGGATCAAACGCTGAAATTCTCATATGCCGAGGTCATGATTCATGATCTCGGCCCCCTTCCACAATCCCTGCTAACAAGGCAAACGAGGCACAGACGTCGGTACTGTCCCTCAAGCGGTATTAGCGCGTGATTCTCCGATAGGCGCCTATGTGCGGAAGATTGTTGGGATCAGGGCCTGGCCAAGGCACCCCATGCGAGTGCTTGGTCCACACCTTCAAAGCGCGTCGCAGCATCTTCGCCACCTGCTGACGAACACCAGAGTGCAGGGGACGCTTCAGCAAGGTGTCTGTGAAGGCAGACAGGCGGTGCGGTTGCCGTCCCGCGCCAGCGGTTTGAGCGAGGGCCGTGAGGTAATTGGCCTCGCGGCGTTCCACCTGCGGTGAGAGAAACCACGTCCAATGGGAGCCACCGCCTACAGCATTCGGGCGAGTCGCCCGGATCAGTACATAGTCGCCCCAAGTCGCGCGCTCCGCGCGCGCATCACGAAGCTTCTCGCGTTGCTTCGCTTCCCCGTTTCCATCTGATGTCACTAGCAGTACCCATTGCACCTTTCCATCCGGGCGAGGAGCTCCGATTAAGTGCGCACTGCATTGGCCTCGTTTCCTGCGCCACTGTCGGGCAGAGGGGCTGATATCGGTTTCGTACGCCTGGCTGAATTTCTCGGTGAGGCTATCCCAGCGGGATGCCTGGACCTCCCCTCCCACCCACAATGGATAGCTGTTGATGTGCTTGGCGATGAGTCGCTGGGCGTCGGTTTGCGAATCACAAAGGAGGTTCATGTCACGCCATCGTGTGCGAGGAGCTGATGGTGAAAATACAATCTAAATACTTGAAATAGCAACATGATGGCGTGATAGCGGCATCGTGCAAATGATGTTCCTTCGGCGAAATGGGTGTATCACAGAAATTGCGCGCGCTAGCGGACACGAAAGAGCCTCGACCGACCCGAAGGTCCTACGTCGGACGTAGGACGTAGGACGTAGGACGTTGGACGTAGACTCGGGTGAGCCAGAGCCTAGAAGCTGATGGGGTTCTGATACATTCGGCGTTATGACCACACAGGAATTCGAGGACGAGCTTCTGGTTATTCGCGAGAGCGTCGTCCGTGCGCGCGAGTCTCTCGACAGAGCCTTGGCTTCGCGCGCCACCCACGAGGTGGAGGCGTCGGCCCGTGCGGAGTCTGCTCGTCGCGCGGCGAGCCGGGAATGGAAATCATGGACGCCTGCCCAGCGTCATGCGGTCGGCCGGCTTCTTGGTCAAATTTAGAGCTTGGGAAGTCAGCATGGCGGACGTCAACTCGCGAGGTCGAAAGCGCGGCGATGAACTGCGTAGGGCCGGATTGCACCCAGTGCAGATCTGGGTACCTAACACGCGGCGCTCGGGATTTACCGGCGAATGCCGGCGTCAGTACCGCCTTGTTGCGAAGGCGGACCAGGCAGACGGTGCGCTGCACCGATTCATGGACGAGGTGCTGGCTGATGTTGAGAGCTGGACGCCGTAGTTGGCTGAGCTATTCGCGCGCGGCGAGTTTGGAAGGTCAAAGAATCGGCCTCACAGCCCGCGCTATAGCGGAGCGGAGTCGCGGGGGAGGATGAAAAGGCAATACTCGCCGCGCTCGATGAGCTCGAGTGCGCAGGCTTTGCGCGTCTTGAGCCGGTGCAGGAAGCCGACGGGACTTGGACAACGAATGCTCGGGTCGTTGCCGTCTCCGAGGATTCATCCACGATTCCGCGATGAGCCACTTTTTTTACAAGGCAGCATCGAGACAACTCCTGTGAACCCACCGACAGGAGACAGTTCTCATGCGTCACCCCCGCTTGATTCGCTTCTTGCAATTCCTACGCAGTTCCGCGGTCCGCCATACCTTCATTGAGACCCTTCGACGTTTATGCGTTGCTTCTTTTGTGGGCGCTTCATGGCTCACCTACCTAGGTAAGGATGGGACCGGCTGTTTGGTCTCTATGGATCGTGGGCCTGAGTTTCCTGGTTGCAGGGCTGATCGCGAGCCAGGAGGGATAGATGATGCCGTTTTACATCTTGGTTTATTCCTTGGCAGCCCTAGCCTTAGTTGTGGCCTTGTTGATGCGCTGGCCAAGGCTCCATGATAAGGACAAGCGTCAAAGCGCCCGCAAGAAGCGGACCTGAGTTCAACACGAGAAGCCACGAGCATCTGCTCGTGGCTTTCTTTCATGGATCTTCTGGTGACTTCACGCCGTCCTTTTTTATAAGTTGACACATCGACAACTTCAATCGAACCGGCCTCCCTGGGATCACAGGCCATCCGGAGCATGGGTACGGCAAATGCCCATTCGGCTGCTCGTTCGCGAGGGCATGGATTTATTTGGCGCGGCACCGGTGGAGCTGGCGACCTCCCCATGCCTTCTCCTTCCGGGAGTGGGCATGGGGAGGTCGCCAGCCTCCACCACATCATAGAACGCCACGGGGCGTAGCCCCTTGGAGGTCGCCAGCCTCCTGCCTCGAATCGCCAGTTTGAGGAAGTTGCTCATTAGCGCCCGTTGCCCGTAATTGGGCTCAGCGGGTGCGAGGGAGGCTACGGTGGATAAAGCCGTACGCATCATGCGTACGAACAAACCATCGTTTCTATCCCATCCACAACAAGGTGTTGGGCGACCAGGGCACGGATCACCAGGTAACTGGAACGATCCTGCCGGAAAGGAAAATGGGTGTGAGTCCCATCGGCGGGGTGCGGGAAACTGCACAACGCCTGCCACACACGCAGGCCGTCAGGCCGATCGAGAGATCGGCATCGGTGCCACGCGCGAAAGCGTGCGGAGTCATCGGCTTACCTTGTTGTGAACCGGGTCGCACCGGGAAGCAGCATGGAGGGGCGGGAGCGTAAGCGTGTAACGGCGTCTAGTCATGACGCTGTGTGGAGCTTGTCTAGCCGACTAGGGTAGTGACCTGCGATGAATCAAAGACATGCCGACGTAATCGAGCCGCTGTGGAGCATCGGGCCGATGAAAGCTGGAGACGCGCCAGTCATGGTAGCGACATGTTGACGAGGTTCTAGGCGAGACAAGATTGACCGTTCCGGAGAACTGGGCAAGTGGCAGTTGAGATCGGCGCCTTGGCAGGCGTCGGTGCGCACGTAGCGCGTGCGAAAAAGCTCGAAAGCTGCGAGAGCGAACCGCGATCAGGCAATAAAGCGTGATCCCGAAAGGACACGCGAGTCAGGCATGACCTGACGGCTTCGGTTGGCACCGGAGACGCCAAAAGCGGCAGTGAGTGACGAATCGTTCGGGGCCGGGAGGCCCGTGTGGTGAACGTGCCCTGCTTGCCGGTTGGCGCCGGCAGGCAGGCATGCGCCCCGGGGTGGCACCCGGAGCAAATAGAACAGACTCGACTGGCGTGCATTGCCATCGAATTCAACCCAACGCAGCGTATGCTGCAATTTCAAAGGAAAACATGATGGACATCACTATCAACGTCCCGGCGTGGATGGCTCGTGACCTTGCGGCCGACACCGAAAACAACGAGTTCAGCGCGGAAATCGTCGAGCGGGCCTTGCTGGCCTATTACAAGGAGCTCTACGACCCCTTGACCGGTCAGAGGACGAAAGTCCATCTGGGCGGAACCTTCTAGCAACACAGCGTCCCCCAGGCATTTGCTTGGGGGACGCGACCTTGCAGTCGATCGTCTATCGTTCTGGATTCTCCTTAGAAACACCCCAAACATGCTTACGAGGTCTGGGATTCCTCGACGACGGCTGCACATTTGGTCAACAGGCTACCTCAGCCCGGAGCAGCTTGAGCTGTCCTATGCCGTTTAACGCGGCGTCCATAATTCGGAGGGGAGGGGAAGATCAGTTCCGCTGACGACGCTAGTCAGCTGCTATGTCGAAGGTGGGCAGGCCGCAGGTGCTCGCGATCATTTGGTATGCAGGGCTCTAACAAACGCAGGCTCAACGTGCCTGCGGTCGTCATCATCCATCGCCAAGATAGCGCTGAGCAGTCTTTCTCGTAATGCTGGTAATAATAGGAGCGAATCGGGTTCAACTTGGTTCAGCAGCTGATGGCCCTGGTCCCATTCCAAGTCGAGATCCACGACGAGAGAGGTGAGATGCAACGTCTTTGGGAGTGGCAGAGAGAAATCTCCTCCTAGGCATGAGAAAAATACCGGCTTGGGACTGGGCATGCCAGCCATTGCTTGCTCCACAAGCATGTCGATAAGTTCCACCCCATAGATCTCCAGAGGCGATAGGTCGGCATTGAGGAAAGCCATCCCTTGGATATCGGCCGGAATCGTAAGCATCTGGCGAAGGAAGTCGCCAGAAGTAAGGCCCATTGGAATGTCGACGATGGCGACAGCATCACGGTCCTGGCGAGCAAGGGTTTGCACACACTGCCGTGCCATCCCTCCCTTCAGGATTAGTGCAACTCCAGACGTTGCAGCCACGTCCGCAAGTTTGGACAGTACGAATGCTTGGCGTCTGTTTATACCAAGCACGGAAAGTCGAGTCTTTACATCAACTTCGGAGAAAGCGCCACGCCTTATCCACCCGTCCAGCCGATTGAAGCCGACAGCTGAAGTCTCCTGTCGAGGCGTGCTTTCGACCGCACTCGTAAGCAGTTGGAAAACCTTCGCATTCGCCAATGTGGAAGCGCCTTCTCGAACCGCCTTAGCAAAGGCCTCCTGCACAGAAGTGGCAACAGAATCGACTTTCGCCAGATTGTTGCGCTCGATCTCATGTCCTTCCTTCTCAAGTTTTGACTTCCTCTTCTTGAGTAAGGATATCTCCCCTTGTAGACCTGCCTTTTCTGCTTGGCGCTTTTCATGTTCCTCGGCAATCAATTCGTCCACGCGTCGAAGAACCTCCTCGCGCGATCCAAGGATCTTCAACAGTACGTCGAGCTCTTCCTCATCGATTGACATCTGGTCAATCGATGCTGCTACGCGTTTGGCACGCTCTGCAATCTCACTTCCAGATTGGCCACGGAGCCGTGCTATCAATTCGTTTCGTTGGGCCTTGGTTGTGGTGAGTCTCTGCTCGGCTTCCAGGTTCTTTAGTAGCTTCCTGAATGCCACATCGATGGGTGAAAGATCAAGATGGGACGCCGCGCCCTGCAAAGCTTCCAAGCAATATTGATGCCCTTCTATGAGCCAGGTCTCAAGGGACCCCCACGATTGCCAAGGTGAATCAAAGGCCTCATCGCGCGCAAAGTCGACGCTCTTAGGAGAGGCAACTGTCACCCCATCTGCTAGTAGGAACATGACCTGCTGACTCGGCTGCCCATGCCCCTCAGCGGCATAAGCCTTGATTCGATCGCGCACTTCATCTGCGTCGCTACTAGGAACCGGGATCCGCACGACCTCTATCAACGGATTGAGTTCGTCAGCCAAATGGAACCTCGTTCTCTTTCCTTCAGCCTCATCCCGCTCTGACACGCGCCAATGGACAAGCTCCCTTCTTCTGAGCTGTCTACGCAGCACCGACCTGTGAGTCATCACCGAACCACTATCCGGGAACAATCGGATGCATGCGGCATCAGTTAGCTGACGAAGCCGTCCCTCGAGAACAATAAAAAGAGGCTTAACGAACACTGCGCCCGTGTCAGATTCGTTCGTATAGATTCCGATAATTTCGTATGGGTCGGAGCGTGGGTCTTCGTCTAGCGGTTGCGGGATCTCTGTACGAACGCCAATCGACGTGGCGCTTGCATTTTTTTGGTGCGATGCCCGGGCCAACGCACTTCGTATAAGCTCCGACTCCGGCCTACCATCTCCAAGAAGTGAGAGTTTGTCTCTGGCCGCACTAACGTCCCCTTCGCGTAAGCGGAGAAGCGCTTCAACTAACAACTGTGTACTTTCCGCGAACGGTGCCAACGCGTCGTCTATTGCGCTTTCGTCGCCTGCAATAATTGACGTGAGAAGCTCTGCGAGCTGGAAATCTTCTGGTACTGCCACGCTTTCAGCGTTCGTTGTGTCGACCGGCGACTCGCAGCCTTTCATCTGCTTAGTCTGAGGGTCAGACTCATCAGGCGGAGGAATGGCAGTTGTGCTTGGGACTGGAACGGAAGGTGATTTTTGCAAGAGGTTGATAAAATCAGCATTGGGTGTGTTGCTAAACAAGTACTCAAGCGCAGATCGGCAAATCACTTTAGCTTCTGCCTTAGGGAGCGACTCGCTCTCTTCAAAGTAGGCGCTTAGATACAACAACACTTCGTCTAGTGGAACAGGATCAGTAACCGAAATATTCTTCTGAAACCAAGGCTGTAGGACTTCATCCGTCCTCTGAGGAAATTTTTCGCATATCGCTTTAACCCTAGCCTCGCGACCGTGCGGCATGTTCTGAACCCTCGCCCCCTTTATAAGAAGCTGGGCTCTTGACTCAACAAAGAACTTCCTCAGCTCGCCTTCGTGCGTGCCCTGAGCCAATAGAAAAGAAAATTTCTTGGGATCGATATCACGAAATGTCACGGCCTACCTCAGCTGAGAATGCGGATAACACAAGGGGAAGGAGATGAATGGCATTACTCTCAATTGCCCATCGAACCACTTGGTGTTTCGAACGGATGGATTTCAGGCCTTCTGAGGCAGCCTGTCCGACATAGGTGGCGACAAGCCGGTCGATTTTTTTGTGCCATGCGCTTTCACCGACGGCACCAGCAACGGTTTGCCGCGAGACAACGGCAGATCCGAATGCGCCAAATCGAATATCCTGAAGGGGGCCTTCGAGCGTATATCGCTCCCCATTCGGGATTGGGATCAGCCTCTTGCCGTTAAAGCGACCGTTACGCCAGAGACGCTCTGATGGAACAGAGACTTCAATGCTCTCGGCGTGGCCTGCAATTTTTGCCGCGGCAGCGGAGGTAAGGTCAGCAGCGCTATCCAAGATGGTGAGTACGACACCTCGCGGCACTAGCTGTTGCATCCTCTCGAAGCGAAGTCGCCGGACGGCCCCCGATGGCATCCAAACGATGGCGTCTTCTTCAGGAGCACTGAACGCGACTTGGTAACACCCCTCGCCGAGATCATCGATTGAGGCCCCAACTGGGCTCCCCGCTTTAACACTTGGCATTCCGCCGTTAGTGCGGACGATAAGCTGTTTCGTGGTTTCGGCGAAGACCGCCGTACCATCGGCGTCGAATCGACATGCCGGTGGCCAAACAATCTCGACACACGGATTAGGAGGAACGACATGCCTATCTAGGTAGAATTCTAGATCCGCGATATTTTCGTTACGGGTATTAGGGTCGTCTCGCAGAAGAATACGATAGACCAGCCAGCCTCGATGCTCCCGGCGTTCTGAAACCTCAAGTGCAGATGGATAGGGTTCAGAGAATGGCCGTTGGGAGACATAAAAATATTCTTCCCCCAGTTCGAGGGCCGCATCTGGCCTCTCGAGCACGCCGCCGTTCACCGTAGCTCGAAAATAGTTTCCGGACAGTCGAAACTGGCCAAGTACCGCTTCGATTCGGATCTCCATTGTGGAGTCCGACGGACTCGTCTTGACCTTGGCGGGAGGCTCTTGCATTGGAAGCTGAACGAACGACGTGCGGGTTAATGCCTCGCCAATGAATACGCTTCTTCCTATCGAAGAAGAAACTGTCAGTGCGGATGCGTAGTCCTTGGAGAACTTGGGTAAACGAAGTCGCAAGCTGAGGGGGATGACCTCTTCGTCCATCCAGACGAGTGCGGGAGCCTCGAAACCCGACGGCGGAAGAGGCTGGTGTAGTGAACCTGACGCCCCACCGAGACCACCTATTCCAGGATAGTAGAGCTCGCATGCGCGATTGGAATTCCCGCTGTAATGAGCAAAATGCGGTCGGTTATAGACACCATTTCGATGGTAGACGCCTGCTTTACAGCAAGGGCATCGTAGGGGGTACCCGTAAGCGTCCGGGGTACCCGCCCTTACATCGTCTCCAGCAGCGTTACGCGCCCAGTCCATATGCTGACATGCGCTCGACAGGGGTACGAGTTGGCCTCCCGTGGATCGCATCCACCAGGTCGGAAACGCGCCATTCAAGGTATCGGCTATCTCTCTCAGCCCTGGGGATTACCCATCGGTCTAGCGCTGCGGCAGAGGCTTCTCGGACACTCGGAAGCCCTCCATATAGAACTCGTCTACTGTCGCCTCGAAGTAGCGCTTCCGCGTTGCTGGCGACCCTGCAAAAAAATACTTCCCTGACGAATCCGTGCCGAGCGAGGCTTGTATCCATCCCGAGCCGCTCGAGCGCTCGTCGTATCACGCGGATGCGCCAGTTCGGGCCGGAACCGAATTCGAAGCCGGCTGCATAGTCATCATGGATGTATTCAAGGTAAGCACGAAGTTCGTCGAAAATTCGACCCGAAAAATGGAAATGGCCCCAGCCAGAGGTAAATCCGATCGGCTCAAAGATCTTCCGACCCTGCAATTGGAGACGGTTGTATATGGAGGAGCGGCCAAGCGCGGAGGTGGTGGTTACCGCCAACAACCGTGCCTGTTTCCTTTCTCCGGAGATCAGTCCCACGGAAGCGCCGTATCGGTCATCGAACGCTTCGACAACCTCTCGGGATCTGATCAATGACGCCACCAGTTTTCCACCGAGCAAATGGCTGTACGGTGGTAACGCACCGAGCACGTACGCGTCCATCAGGTTAACCAATGCCGCTGAGCGCCGATGGTGATCCCATCCAATCACCGCATCCCTGGCTGCTTGGTTGAATACCGCGTCACCCAGCGCAAATATGCCAATCAGCTTGCCGTGCGCCTGATCCCAAACCAGAAACCGCATACGCCTTCCGTAGCCGTCAGAGACCGGCACCTGCCAATAGAGTGATGCCATACGGAATAAGTCGGATTGCCACGTCCTCCTCTTGACCAGTTCTAATTTCGGGCGGATCGCATTCGGTACAATCTCTGCACCGTTCGCGAACCACTTCATCAGGGTAGCTTGGCGCCTCCCTAGCCAAGCCAAGTTCGCAGCAAGTTTCTCTTCCCGCTGACCCCGGTGAAATCGCCGATAGGCGTCTTTGTCGAGGCTGGGTGGCTGCAGGCGCCCTTCCGCGTCGCGATGGAACCCCAGGTCATGCAGATGGTGTCGTACGAGACGTTTGAGATTCGCCTCCCTCGCATCCAACCCGATGACTTTTCCGTGGCTCATTTCAGCTCCGCAAAAGCGCTAGGCAGATCCCGCGCCAGCTCGTAGGGTGTGAATGTAAGAACCGTCAGGCCATTGGCCGCTATTGCTGGATCACAGGCACGCAACGAGGGGCAGACAGCCAACCGAAACCTCCTGCCACCGTGTGATACCACAATCCCTTCCTCATCCCGGGATACATCCCATCCCGCCAATTTGACCATCTCGACCAGTGGCTCAAGGATGGATAGCTGATCCTTGGCAGAAAACCGAGCAGGAACCTCTCCCCGCTCAATGTACCGGGCCAAGGCTGCCCCAAGCTCTCTGTCCAAACTGGCATGGCTGAACCGATTCGCATAGTGGCGCAGGCAATTTTCGCACGATGCGTGACAGCTGCAATCGGCCAATAGTATTTGGGCCGCCTCAAACACTTTGGTAAAGGACTCACCAGCCTGGAGTGCATAGCCCGCACCGCCGGCCAAAGTATCGTAGATGAAGATGTCGGCGAAATCGGACACCCCATCATTGCCAAACCGGTAGCCCGCGCTGACCTCGTGAGGGTCGATGTCGAGCACGCGCCCGATGGACAAGTTCAGAGCCTCGCAAAGCGTTTGCAGGGCGTCTTCCATCGGCTTCCTGTCGCGGCGTGAAAGGACGCCAAATCGCAACGGCTTGGTGAGGTCTATTCGAAGGAGCAAAACGTCAGACGTAAAGCCATAACCAAGGAAGACGCGTTCAAACTCTCCATCACAGCGCGGCGGTAACGGCTTACCTGTCGACCGAATGTAGTAATCACGGTAGTGCGGGCCTTCCGATTTGCCATCAAGCAGCACCTTGCCGCATTTCTTGCATACACAGAAACCCGCCTCATTCGAAGCCGGATCACCTTCATTCACGACGATGAGTCGTTGCTTGCGACGAGGAACGAGGCCACCCCGGTGCCCGAACGGCCTGGTTTCAATCTTGCGGTCTTCCTCTGGAAGCGGCAACTGTGCCTGAGTGACCCGGCTGAAAACCTGATCCTCAAATTCGTCGATTTCCTTGCGCCCACTCGGAAACACGGTCTCCGGACGAATCACTGTCATGGTTCGGAGCGCTTCGGTGCCACACTGAGGGCACTCCGTTACGCCGTCGTCTCCCGAAATGAAGCCCGCGGTATAGGAGCACTGTGTGCAATGACGATAGACCTTGCTCTGGTCGAACAAGGCGGCCGCACGATCAACTTCAGTATCTGGCCCTGATGCCGCCACCGTGCCGATGCGATAGGTCTTTTTGTTGACGACAATCAGACGACCCGGGGCGTACTCGGACAGTGCTACTTTCAGGCCTTGCTGGGCCTGCTCGACGACGCGAAAGCCCTTTCCAGAAACCCTCTCCTGAATCTGCAACGAACAAAGGTCCGTGGGGAAGGCATACGACGGAAGCAATCCGCGGGCGAACAGGAATTCAATGAAGCTCGATTCAAGCCCCTCTTTGGAGTTTGGTGCTTTCTGCTCTAGCTCTGCGATCATCGACTGGGCGACTTGGTTGGCATCCTGTCCCTTCGGCAACCATTGTTGCGCACGAGCTAAAGAGTCCTTCCCTTCCGCTGAGCTCCGCGTCCACCGCTTGAACGCCTCAAATCCTGTCGGTGCATTCGAATGAAAGAAGGTCCAGGTATCGCCAAGAACGGTATAGATGTCGCCGGTGCCTGCGCCAGCCGCCAACGGACGAAAGAAGTCCTGTAGCAGTTGAGCCAGCAAGTGCCGATCCGTAATCCGAGTGTTGGACGTATCCAGCACGGGCTTCGGCGGATCGCCCGCCAAAATCTTGTCTGGATTCCGAAAGTAGTAGGCGTCATGGGCACCAGATTGGGCGTAAGTCACGACTGTCGAAACCGCCGAGCCGCGGCGGCCAGCACGTCCTGCTCGCTGCTGGTAGTTTTGTCGCATCGGCGGAACATTACGCATCGATACGGCGATCAGAGATCCAATGTCGATGCCCACTTCCATAGTCGTCGTGCAGCTCAGAACATCCACCGCACGCTCGCCGGGTCGGAGAATGTCGCGGAACTGACGCTCGAAGATTTCAGTCGTCGGGGAAGGGTTGTCTGCATCCTTGTACGACAACTGGGCGCTATGTTCCTGGACATCGATGTTCATGGGCGATAGCGTCCCCGCTACTGCCTTGGCAACCGGATCCCGCCAAAAACCCTTGCGCGCCCGCAAGTAACTGGTCGTATCGGGGCTGACTAAAGTCGCATCGGGGCTAATGCAATTGGGACAATGGCCGAAGATCAACATGGGAGATACTGTCTTGCATCCAGGGCATTGCACCCACTTCGCATCCAGGGCAGGTCGTAGCACCAAGTGCGACGGCCTCAGATACAGTGAGCCATCGGTCTTGGCTTCGCAAAGGTTTCTCGCAAAGCAATCTGCGATCTGATCGACGTTAATACCTTTCGTCGTAAGAAAGTCTTTCTGCATGCGAGAAAACCCATCGGCAGCCACAGACGGCTTCAGCGGATACCGTGACGCCTGGTTTCTAACACCTTCAGAGATGTCTTTCCCGAACGCGAAGCGCGTCAGCAGCCGCTGTATCCATGCTATGGCAATAGCCTCAACCTCAGCCGGAGGTATGTGTGGCAGTTCTGCAAGAATTTTTGCGTATACGGGCTTTGCGGTGGGGGCTACATATCCGAGGGTTAGCGCACTCACAGAGTAAAACGGAGTTCCAAGTTGCTTGAGAAGAATCGCCCAGTAGCTTGGGGGAGGCGACAGACTACTGTCCTTCAGCTGCTCTTCAACGTCGCCATCGAAAAAGCGAACGAAGCTGTTCAAGTCATTTTCGATATCGATCCGATCATCGCCATCGAAGAATCTGAGGTTATGAGCGAGAAGACACTTGAGGAACGCCACATACAGATTCTCATTCAACCGCGGCTCACGCTTGATGTTCTGTAACACCTGCGTAGCCATGAAGATCGTCTGCCGGAACACATCGAGCTCGATCTCCCTTGGAATGTCACGCGCAAGCCGCGCCGCCTTTTGGCGGCCATCTGAAAAAACTATTGTTTTCCGACCACCATTGGGCGCTTGTGCCGTCTGAAGCTTGGCAATTGGTTGGGTTGCGACCTGAGCTCGGATGATATGAGCGAAGGGCGCCTCGCCTTTCGTCGCGAGATCCATCGCCAACGGCACTTCTGGCCTGGTTCGTTGGCCACAAGCTGGACAGTTTCCTTTGAAGCTCAGGACCATCCGCCCATGCTCGCGCGTTACTGTATCGGGGCGAAGCAATGCAAGGTAGTGACCTTTCTTCGCGTCAACAGGAGGCTCCGGAACAAGCTGACCAGTCGGCGTGTGCAGCCAGACCAACCCTCGTGCAGTTCCGATCCCGGACTCTGGAACTACATAGAACTGCGATTCGACCAGTTGGGTTTCGGTCCATGTCCCGTTGGATGGTTGATGCCAGAGGAAGTCTCCATCGGCACCTTGCATGTAAGCTCGCAGATAGCTCGCCCCGCAGGATCTATGTGTCAGCAACTCATATACGCGCGAGCCACATTCACACCTTAGCGTTTCAGAAGGATGAAGGCTTCCAAGCAGGTGTGTGTCCGGAGAGCCAGCGTTCATGCATTCGACGTTCGTACATGCGAACAAGCCTGGAAGGCCGCGGAAAAAAAGATGCGAACGAATCGGACAGAACGGTCGGTTCTTCCGAAGATCCTTGGCAAATGCCATGAGGGCCAACAGCGATTCTGCGGCTGAGAGCCTTCCTTCTTCAGCGGGAAAGGCAATCTCTGCGCACTCGGTTAGCGTCGTTGGCACATTCGTGAGTCGTTCGAACACTAGTGAAGCGACGGGAACATGCTCGAGGATCTCGAAGGCATACTGCTGGAGGCTCTCGCGATCCAATGAAGGCGCTTCAAGTAAGACTCCAAACGCCTTCGCAAGAGAAATTAGGCCGCCTTGTGCTTTGACAGGATCCGTTGATGCCCCGAGGATCACCGAAAAGTCGAATGCAGCCAGCGCTCTTTGAGTCTGCAAATCTGCGGGCGTTCCACCTTTCCGTCGGTCGATATCCCCGGTTACGAGCTCGAACCCGAAGGGCTCACCACCCGTCAGCTTTGCGGCGAACTTCTTGATGTCCTCCCTGGCTTCATCTGACGATCCGAGACTTGCGCTGGTGAGGATGAAACGAATCCTGCTGCGTGGCACACCAAGACGGGCTTGCAGCCTCCGAAGCAGATAGGCAACCTCCGCTCCTCCAGAGCCTCGATACATGTGGGCTTCGTCTAGGACGATCGTCAATTGGTTCTCTTCATCTGCAGCCAGCCAATCCGCTGTTTGCTGAAAGATCGGAGCCTCCAGCGGACGGAGCATCATGTACTCCAACATTGAGTAGTTGGTTACGAGCAAATCCGGAGCATGGTCCTGCATTTCATGCCGCGTGATGAGCTCCGCGTCGTATAGTCCCGTCTTCAAGTTGGACTCTTTGAAAGCATCCAGATCCTTGGCAGGCCACTTGCCCTCGGCTTTCAGCTTGCTTCGATAGTCATCTGTCATGCCGTCGAAATAGAGTTTGTTGATCTCCCCTTCGACGCGATCCTTGTCCTTCCGTGTCGTGCGCGTTCCTGGATAAGGAGTTCGGCTCGTGTACATGCCGAATGTGGCGCTACGATTGTTGGCCCCTTGCAACCCAGTCCTGACGGCCGGATTGCCGAGGAGGCGCCGAAGGCGACCCAACTGGTCGTTCACCAGTGCGTTCATCGGATAGAGAAGGATGGCGCGAACACCGTGCTTTGACCACGACTTCGGCCTTCTTGTTGACTCAACGGCCAAACTGGACAGAACCGGCATGAGAAAACACTCCGTCTTGCCGGAGCCGGTCCCTGTTGCAACGATCAAATCTTTACCAGCAACGAAATGCTCAATCGCCCTGCACTGATGTGAATAGGCAACCTTTGGAATACCTGTACTAGCGTCGCCAGCTGCACAGCGTAGGATCGCCTTAGCCTCATCCGGGATAGCTAGATCCGAGTAGGGACCGCCCTCTGCATATTGCGGAGTGGCCTCAAGCCTGGGCTCTTGGAATGTGTTGCCAACCTGGCGGAAGATTCGCTCTCGTTCGCTAATCAGCCATTCGTCCCAAATGTGGTACTGGGCGCTTAGATACTGGTGGAAAGTATCTAAGAGAATCGCGTGCACTGAGTGGACGGAGTAGTTCGATTCAGTCACTGCTGTATCTCCAAGGCACATCCGAGTGAAGCAAGCCGCGCACAAAATGCAGATGCGAGCTTGGGAGAAAGGAGGAAGGTGGTTGACCGACCAGTTCGGACGATCTCCCTCGACAAGAGGAGTGCAAGTCGAAATTCCTCGATGGGCAAACGTTCGCCTATCGTAACTTCAACGTCGTGTTGGCGAGGCCGAGCAATAGCCCTGACTGGCGCGCCAGCATGGCGAGCCATGGCGAATAGCAATCTAGAGATTGGGATATCAAGGGGAGCTTCCGTAGTGATGCTTCCCTTTAGCAGTCTTGCTGAGAAATAGCGTATGCGACCGTGATACTGCTGTCTGCAGATTGCGATTTGCCCGGCAGATAGCACCCCCACCGCCTTGTCGCACCACTGGAATTGGCTATGACTCGTGGTACGCGAAGGAGTTAGGTTCAAATACGTCACGTCTAAGAGGTTAGACGTTCGAACTTCCGCATGCGCGTGCGCCGCCGCAAAGGCGGCAACGATTGCCGGCGGATCCTGGGACGTGACATCCATCCAACTCTCAAGACTTTGACGTGGGAAGCGATCAGCGACGTCCGGTGCTAGAAACCGGCTGAGGCCCTCCATCCTTGCGTTCCCAAGGAGCCCGTGTGCGTTTGGAGTGGCGCCGATGAACACGAACTCATCTTCTATTTCGACGACTCGGTACGGCGTTGGGAGCCAGTAACCACCATGAAGTGGCTCGGCCTCACGCAAAAGCTGGATCAGCCTCAGCCCGCCCTTGTATAGGCCTGCCACCCCAATCTTCTTGAAGGCTCGCTGGATTCGAGAGACGTGAACGGGGGCGAAGTTCCCGTCTTCTCGCATCGAGAGGCTACAAAGCGCCCCACGCGCGAATTCTGCGAGCGACGCGCGATCCTTTTCGCTAGGGGCCTGCAACCAATCAATAGGAATCGATTGGCAGGCGCTACTTTGGATGTTGTTCTGCATCTACGCGACTAGTTACGCGAACTTGCCCCGACTATCAGTTCGTCTTGCAACAGCCTTGCTTGGTGCAGGATGCTGCTCCCCTTAAACGGCACATTGCGCGGCACTTTTCTAGGTGCCGATGTTTCACAAGGTACCACGTCAATGATCTGCCACCGCTAGTAGTTGCAATAGTTATTTTTCGACGCATACCGTACTTGCTGCCTGCCTGAATCAGACTGGCGGATTTGGATCGTCGATCATGTCCTCGATGGAGCTGTCCCTGATCCTGGTCACGGGCACGTCGATGGCTGACAACTGCACCAGAAATCATTCGCGCTGTTTGCCGAAGCCGGTAAGAAGGCGAATGGAAACTCCGGAACTCCGCCACATCGAAGGCTTCAGGTGTAAGGGCTGCGACGGCCTCTTCGATCTCGACGGAGTTCATGATGCGTCTTTTCCGGTATTGCCCAGGGGCAGATACAAGGTCAGGGCGTCGGCCGCCGTTTCGCGGAAGCCGTAGCGGCGGTAGAAGGCTGCGGCGCGCTCGTGCAGCGCATCCACCAGCAAGGCATGGATACCCAGTTCCGTGCGTAGCCCAAGACAACGTTTCACAACATCCTGCAGCAGAGCCTCCCCGAGACCATGACCTTGCTCACCCAACGCCGCGGCAAGGCGCGCCAGACGCGCTGCGGGAACCGGATGGCGCGGTAGACGGCGCTTATCTGCAGACGCCAGTTCTCCTAGGGATAACTGCGCGGCGGCGAGCGAGTAATAGCCAAGGATCTTCGATGGCGCATCGTGCTCGACCAGCACATGCGTGGTGGCGACACCGGCGCGGTGATGCTGGGTGGCCAGTTCATGCAGGTAGCGGTTGAGCGAGGGCTCTCCGCAGTCGAAGCCTTCCCGATCGTGGATGCGGCCATCCAGCCGCTGAACGACGAGCACCGCTCAGCGCCGCGCCAGGCCGCGTTCCATCGCCTTCTTGAGTCGTGCGTTGGGAGCAAACGGCTTGTCCAGCGCGGCAATGAAACGACGCGACTCCTCCGCCGACAGCGTGACGGAGAGCTCGGTGGCCATCACGTTCTCGGCCTCGCGCAGCACGGCATCACGCACGAAGGTGGACAGCGGCACGCCGCGCAGATCAGCGGCGCGGCTGATGCGAGCCTTGTCGGTGGGATTCAGGCGAAAATCGAGGCGGGCGGCGGCAGTCATGTTGGTCTCCTTTGTACGTGATATTACCGTACAAGCCGACTGCCTGCAAACCAACGTTAATCGTGGGTGCCGGGGCGAGCGGGGCAGGGCGCCATTGTTACCCGAGCTTCTTGGCGAGATCGGAGGCCCGCGGGTGGTAGTACCTCAGCACCATGCGCATATCCCGGTGTCCTGTCACCTTTGCCAGCTCGTGTGCCTGCAGCAGATCGGCCAAACGCGACGTTGCTTCGTGTCGCAGGTCATGGAAGTGCAACCCGGCCAGACCGGCACGTTGGCAGGCTCGATCGAAAGCCTGCGTCACCGAATCTGGCTTGAGTCCAAACACCTGGCCATCAATGCGTCGCGGCAAGCTGCGGAGGGCGGCAATTGCCCGTGTAGACAACGGCACAGTGCGCGACCCACCGTTCTTCGTGTGCGGGAGATGGGCGGTGCAGGCACGCAGGTCCACATGCTCCCAGCGCAGGTTGCACAACTCCCCCCGGCGCATGGCGGTTTCTACAGCCAGCCGGATGAAGGTACCCAGCTCCGCTGACCCGGTGGCAGCGCAAATGGCATCAATCTCGTCGTTGGTAGTGCGCCGGTTCCGTGCATTGGCCACGCGAGGCTTGGACACGGATTCGACCGGATTGATCAGGGAATCCATGCCCCATTCGCGGCGAGCCAGGTTGAATACGCGCGAGAGCACGGCCAGTCGCCGGACGATCGTCGCCGGCGCGTGGCCATCCTCCCGCCAGGCATCCCTGACAGAAGCCACATCCGTACTGCGGATTCGTGCCATGGCTCGCCGCGCGATAGCCAAGGCGCTCAACGCATGTACATGCGAGCGTTCGCGAGCCGGGTCAGCCTTGCGAGGAACCCATTCGTCGATGTAGCGGTTGAGACATTCGGAGAGAGTCGTACTTTCGGCCTCAATGCCGTCGCGCCAGACGCCACGCTCGATCTCGCTTTCCTGTTTTCGTGCCCACGCCTCGGCGTCTGCCTGCGTGCGAAATGTCCGAGAAATAGGTGGCGCATCGCCGCGGCGCACCTTTGCCTGCCACCTTCCGGATTCGCGCTGTGTGAGGGTTGCCATCGGGCTAAAAGTGTCCCCGTTTTGTCCCCGAGAGCATACAATTTCTTCGGAAATGCAGCAATAGAAACGGTTGCGACGAGCACTAATTTAGCATTCGTAATGCGTAGGTCGGAGGTTCGACTCCTCTTTCCGGCACCAGTTCAAGCATGCACAAAAGGCCCGATCACCGGATCGGGCCTTTTGCATCCTTAAGCAGCGTGACGGTGCGGCAGGCCTTTCAGGCCTCCGCCAGCGACCATGCCATCGCCTTGCCGGCCCGCATGGGTACACAAGTTGCGTCACCCAGCGTGTAACCCGCCGGCACGGTCCACGACTTCTTCTCCAGAACCATGCGCTCCCGGTTTCGCGGCAGACGGTAGAAATCCGGCCCATGGAAGCTGGCGAAAGCTTCCAGCCGGTCGAGTTTGCCAGCCTGTTCAAACGCTTCCGCATACAGTTCGATCGCCGCGTGTGCCGTGTAGATACCGGCGCAGCCGCAAGCGGACTCTTTCGCGTGGCGCGGGTGCGGTGCGCTGTCGGTACCCAGGAAGAAATGTGGATTGCCGCTGGTGGCGGCTTGCAGCAGGGCGGCGCGATGCGTTTCGCGTTTCAGGATCGGTGCGCAGTAATGATGCGGGTTGAGACCACCCTCGAACAGGGCATTGCGGTTCAGCAACAGGTGATGCGCCGTGATCGTCGCGGCCAGGTTGGCCGGGCCTGAACTCACGAAGTCGACGGCGTCGCGCGTGGTGATGTGTTCGAGCACCATGCGCAAACCGGGAAAGCGCTCTTGCAGCGGCATCAGATGGCGCTCGATGAACACACGCTCGCGATCGAAGATATCGACCGCCGGATCGGTCACCTCGCCATGCAGCAGCAATGGCAGATCATGTCGCTGCATCGCTTCGAGCACGGGGTACACCCGTGCGAGATCGCGCACCCCGTCCTGCGAGTTGGTGGTGGCGCCCGCCGGGTAGTATTTGACGGCAAACACGGTACCGCTGGACCTGACGCGCTCGATTTCCTCCACCGGTGTGGCTTCGGTGAGGTAGAGCGTCATCAGCGGTTCGAAGCGCGTGTCTGGCGGCAGGCTGGCGAGAATCCGCCGACGGTAGCCTTCGGCCTGCGCCACCGTGGTCACCGGCGGCTTGAGGTTCGGCATCACGATGGCACGGGCAAACCGGCGCGCAGTGTGGGCGGCGAGCGGGGCGAGCGCGGCGCCATCGCGCAGGTGCACGTGCCAGTCGTCGGGACGACAGATGTCGAGGCGCGGGAAGTTCATCGGCGGGAAACCATGCTGCACAAGGTGCATGGGACACATCCGGCGAAGATGAAGGAAGCGTATGGATGAACGTACATGCAGAGTCCCGGGATGGTCGGTGTGAGCGAACAACTGGGCGCGAAATCCGGAGTTGGTGTGTGTTTCCGGGTGTCACGGCCCAGTGCGTGTCCCGTCCATTATCGCCCGACGGCGTCGTTCGCGGCGCGGTGGTCACTGAGTGGAGTCTGGTGGAACCCTCTGTCTGCCGCTATTTTCGCGACTTGGTCAGCCTCGATCCCTCAGCTTTCAAAAGCCCCTCTCGGTCGGCGACCTTGGGAGTTCTCATGCGGGTGAGCTGTCTCTTGATCAGCTCTCGATTGAATACTGCGGCGGGAGCCGGCGGGCAGTGCCCGCCCTACGGCTCGGCGATTGTACGTGTCCGCCGGATATTCGGCTACGGCGCGGCGATTGTAGGGCGGGCACTGCCCGCCGGCTCTTCGCCATCAATGCAATGTGAGAGGGGTTGACGTTGCGACTCCATGCTTCGCCCGTACCCTCATCCGGCGCTTCGTGCCACCTTCTCACTCACCTGCAAGGGGACTCCCAAGGTCGCGGACGGGAAAAGGCTCGGTCGGCGACGGCTAGCCAGGTCGTGGGAATGACGGCATCGGGAGGTATTCGATGATCCCGTGCAACGACCATCGCGCCGCGAGGGCGTGACCTCGATCACCTTTTGAGGCCCTGCCGCGCCGTTTGTCGGCCAATCCCTACCGCTTGTCGGCTGAGGGCTGGTCGTAGCTGGCATCATCGGTACAGTGCACGCAGGGGTATCAGGGAGAATTCCATGCAAGTCCTGTCGCGTCAGCGGGGTATCTCGTTGATTGAGGTGATGGTAGCCATACTGATCTTCAGCATTGGCCTGATCGGATTGGCCGGCCTGATGGTCGTTTCCACGCGCTCCAACCACGCTGCGTATCTGCGCACCCAGGTGACGTTCCTGGCCAACAACATGGCTGACCGGATGCGTGCCAACCCCGTGGGTGTGTGGGACAGCAGTTACAACAGCACTGCGTATCCAATCGCCGGCACCACGGATTGCCAGACCGTGGCGTGCGCGCCAGCCGACGTCGCCAAACGTGACCAGCAGACCTGGAGCACGCTGTTGACGACCTTGTTGCCGAGTGCCCAGGCTGGCATCACCTGCGTGGCCAATGGTGCGCTCAGTCATACGCTCACTCCAGATGAGCTTGATCGGCGGCCACCATATGGCGGAACGTGTGCGATGACGATCAGCTGGAGCGAGCGTGGCAGTGGCGACCAGACCCATAGTGACGCTGAACTGCAAACCTTTGCCTGGGAGTTTCAGCCATGACGGCCCATCGCCCGCTGCTGCGTCATCCGCGTGGCTTCACCCTGATCGAGTTGATGGTGGCCATGGTGCTGGGCCTGCTGGTGGCAGGCGGCATCGTCACCGTGTTTTCGTCAACCTCAAGCAGCAACAAAGCGCAGACACAGCTGGCATTGCTGCAAGAGGAAGGTCGCTTTGCCATAACCCGCCTCACCGATGACTTGCGTATGGCCAATGGCCAGTACTGCAGCAGTACCGGCGGCGTGGCGACCAATACCGGAAGCAATCATCTGTACCTGGACAGCCTGCGGGCGCCCAAGGTCTACGCCAAAGACCTTCTCGGTGCTCTGAGTGATGTCACCACCCAGTGGGCAGCGAGCCCATATCCCGCTGCGCCGACCCAGCCGTACTACTTGCCCGCGTTCTTGTCGATGCGCGGTTATGACTGTACCAAGACAGCTTGCACGCCGATTGATCCGCATACGAAGGTTGCCGCGATTCCGAAGATGGGTACCGCCGTTGGCGAGCGCGTGGTGGGTACCAGCATCCTTACCTTGCGCTACATGAATTCTTCGCGTGGCTGGGCGCTGGATGATGTCAATACCAAGGCTACCGCAGATGCAGCAGGCAACCTTGCCAGCGTCACCATAAGTCCCGCAGCAGGCGAGCCGCCGCTCTCGGAATTCCTGGCGGGGCATCTGGCGATGTTGGCGGATTGTTCCAATGCGCAGATATTCGCCGTCACTGGTGCATCGTCGGGGGTCGCGGCGGTCGACGACGCAAACAATTTTTCCGGCAGCACGCCGATAAACCAGAAGCCGCAGTCCGCACCGCGGTTGTTTGACGTGAATACCGACCTGCTCACGGTGACTTACTATCTGGAGGTCGTCGACAACGGCAACGGACAGACAACCGGTGCACTGATACGCCGCGTCGATGGCAGGTCCGAAGAGATCGTGCGCGGGGTGGAACGCCTGAATTTTCTCTATGGCGTGGAGGACAGCAACGGAAGCACGCGTTATCTGAGTGCCGCCGATGTGGACAGTCGCGTCAGCGGCGCATTCAATTGTCCGCCATCGGTCCCGAATGTCGACAGCAGCGCACCGTCGATCAACCCGGTGGGTTGTCTGTGGCGCGCGGTCAAGAGTATCGACGTGCGCATCTTGATGGACGGACAGGTGCCGCTGTACACACTGGCGCCGGACGATCTCGGGTTTGTCTATACCAGCGACGGGAACACGGTACCGAAGCCACCGGATGACGCCAGTCGCGCAGTGACACCCGCCGATCAGGGGTTCGTCAATGAGATGCTGCGTCGTGAGTTCAACGCGCTGGTTTCCGTGCGCAATTACAATCCGTGATGGTCGCGAGGCCGATGATGTTCAAGACATTTCCCACGTCGACACGCCCGTCCACAGGTCCGTCCATCACGGCAGGACACGCCCGCTGCGTCAGGTACTTTCCTGCCCGGGTCGCCAGGGGCTGGTCCGGCGGTGCATCTCCGCGGTTGCAACGCGGGGCGGTGTTGGTGGTGGCGCTGATTTTTCTGCTGCTGATGACCATCCTGGCGATCAGTGCTTCCGGGCGTTCGCTGTTGCAGGAGCGCATGGTTGGCGGCCTGCGCAATGCGCAACAAGCACAAATTGGCGCCGAGGCAGCCATCCGCGGCGCGGAGTGGACGCTGTGGAGTCTGCCAGCCAGCGGCGTCAAGCTGACTTGTCCCGGTACCGCGCTACCTAATTGCTATCCGTTTGACCCGGGCCACTCCAACGCCGATGTCACCGCCTTTCGCAGCACTGCCGGGTGGCCCACGGCAGGCTCGACCGAATACAAGGGCGACAACGATGGGCTCGATTACACCACGATGAGCGGCAGCACGTTGAGCACCGACCAGAAGGTGCTGGCCAAGCTGGCACACAATCCGCGCTACATCATCGAGCGGTTGGGACTGGAAACCGCCCCTGGTGTCGGAAGCCAGATCGAGGGTGGTGTCACTGCCGTCTATGGCAGCAGTTCCACCCCCTCCACTGCACTCTGGATCTGGCGCGTCACCGCGCGTTCCAGTGGCGGCAGCGAAAACACGGTGCGCGTGCTCGAAAGCACCTACGCCGCCCCCAGCAACTGAGTCACGAGGCTACAGATCATGCGCAGTGCAAACATTCTCCGCCGTCGTCTGACGTCCAGCTTGAGCGGTCTGATGCTGACCATGGTCGCGGGGTTCTCCGCCACGTCCATGGCCGGAACCGTGGACCTGAGCGCCACACCACCCGAGGCCAGCACGACGGTGGCGCCGAACCTGGTATTGACGTTTGATGATTCCGGCTCCATGAACTGGCATCATTCACCGGACAAGCGTCCGTATACCGGAGCCGGTTGGAATACGGCCAACGATGGCTCTCAGACTGACAGCGCCAACCGGACTTATCGCAGCAAGGCGGGGCCTTATCTTTGCGCCGGCGTGATCACGCCGAAGCGAGATGACGCGACGGTCGATGCGGCGGACCCCCGCTCGCTGAGCATGAATGGTGTCTACTTCAACCCGGACAACAGCTACAGTCCGCCCTTGATGGCAGATGGCGAGACGGCGATGCCGGATTCCGTCTATACCGAGGCCTGGGACAATGGTATTCAGGTCAACCGGCCAAGCAACCCGGTGGCCGTGGTCACGTCTGGATGGAGTCAAAATACACGTGACCTGAGCAGCTATGACTTTTGTGGCAACACGGGTGCTGGTTATTATAAATATACGGGAAGTGAAGCCAGTCTCCCGCAGAGCAACGGACAATTCACTGCCGGTGCGAAGAGTGCACTGTTTACATCAAGCAACTGGACCTGGGTCCCGTTGACCTCAGCGGCTGACCAGACGAATTTCGCCAACTGGTACTCCTACTATCGTACGCGCACGATGGCTGCGGCCACGGCCATGGCGCGTGCCTATGCGCCGTTCGGCAAGAACGTGCGTGTGGCCTGGCAGAATATCAACTCCACCGCCAGCGGCAGCCGGTTGTACAACACCACCAAGATATTCAAGTTCGTCGATGACGCGACGACAGATTACGTGCGTACCCGTTTTTATGACTGGTTGTTTGCGATGCCGGCTAGCGGAAGCACCCCAAATCGGACCGCGATGCAACGTGTTGGTAAATATTTCACGAATCGGACCGGCGCGGTGGACAGCAACCCGTATTGGGATCGTGATGTCGACAAGGAATTGGTGTGCCGCCAGAATTTCCATATCCAGATGACGGACGGCATGTGGAATTCCGATAACCCTACTGCGCCGGGTAACGACACCTCGGGTATCACGTTGCCCGATGCGCGAACATTTTCGACGTCAGACGACCAAAGCAACGTCGTGTGGAATGAAGCCAACAACTCTGTGGCGACATTGGCCGACTTTGCTTTCTATTACTGGTCACACGACCTGCAGGATGGCGTGACAAACGGAGTCTGGGCTGCGGCTGATAGCCATTTGAAGGTTTCATCACATATCACCGATACCTCAACCTCGTTGTTTGGCACGCCTTGGGCGACCGGTACTGACGCTCGCGACAACAAGGAGATTTACTGGAATCCCGTCAATGACCCAGCCACCTGGCCACATCTGGTGCAGTACATGATCGGTTTCGGCGCGTCGGGCAATTTGGCCAACAATGATGCGACTTACCTCAGTCTGCGTGACGGAACCACGGCGTGGCCCGTGCCGGCGGTCAGCACAGATGATGGGAGAAAGATCGACGACATGTGGCACGCGGCGTTGAACAGCCGTGGTGAATTCTTCGCTGCGAGTAGTCCGAACGAGTTGGTGCTGGCGTTGCAAAAAATCATCACCGGTATCCTGGACAAGAGCACCACGGCCGTGGCGGCCAGCCTGAGCGCACCGATCCTGAGTCCGGCGGCGGAGAGCTTCAAGACCGGTTACGACACCAGTGACTGGAGCGGCGCGTTGGTGGCAAACAAGGTGAATACGGATGGTACGACCTCCTCCGTGGTGTTGTGGAATGCGCGTGATCTGCTGGATGCACGCGCGCCGAGTAGTCGCGTCATTCTTACCAGCACCGCGACAGGCGCCGGCAACGGCGCGGCGTTCACCGGCGCGAGCGTGGTCAATGCAATCAATGCCGTCGATCCAGACTTTGGCACCGCCAGCAGCACGCCCTCGGGCACGGACCGACTGGCATGGGTGCGTGGGGACAAGAGCAAGGAGGGCACCAGTTTCCGTCAGCGCAATCACCTGCTCGGCGCAATCATGAACGGACAGAGCCTGTATGTTGCGCAGCCCGCCAGCGGCTATCGCAACGTGTGGCCTGCTTCATCGGATGAGGCCCAGGCTGAAGCTGCGAGCCAAGGCTACTCCAAGTTTGTCTCGGACCATGCCACACGTGCCCCCACCATTTATGTGGCGGCCAACGATGGCATGTTGCACGCGTTTGACGCGACGACCGCGACGGATACGTATCCCGACACGGTCGACGTTACGCCAAATCCAGGCAAGGAGCGCTGGGCTTATGTACCGTATTCGACGTTCGGGGAGCTGGCCAACTGGTCCTCGCTGACGGGTTTCAGCTTTCACCCGAGCGTGGACGGTACGCCAGTGAGCCGTGATGTGTATTTTGGCAGCGGCAGCGGCAAGGGCTGGCACACGATTATGGTGGCGGGGTTGCGTTACGGCGGTCGTGGCGTGTACGCGCTGGATATTACCGACGCCTCGGCCAGTGAGGGCTCGCCGAATGCAAAGGTGTTGTGGGAGTTCAACAACACCAGTACGGGCGGGACCAATCTGGGTTACACCTACGGCCGTCCGAATATCGGACGGTTGGGCAACGGCCAGTGGGTGGTGTTGGTCCCGGCTGGTTATTTCCCCACCGGCAGCACCGATCCGGCAGCGGGCAACTCGTTCAGTTCGCTGTTCGTGCTGAATGCGCAGACCGGTGCGCTGATCAAGGAGCTCAAGACACCGACCTCGGTCAGCGGCATAACCGGTCCGGTGGAAAGCTCGGGTTTGAGCACCCCCACATTGGGTGATTACCAGGGTGACCAGATCGAGGACGTGGCGTTTGCTGGAGACTTGCAGGGCAATATCTGGCGTTTTGACCTGACTGGCACCAGTAGCAATTGGAAGGCCGAGCTGTTCTTCCGCTCGTCGGATCCAGGTGACCGCCCGGTGACAGTCATGCCGCGGTTGTTCGCCGACCCGATCGGTGGCGGCATGACCGTGGTGTTCGGGACCGGCAAGTACCTGTCCAGCGAGGACAACGTCATCGACGGCGACACCAAGGTGCAGGCCGTATATGGCATCCGTGACTCGGGGTTGTCCGGGCAGGCGGTGGTGATCGAAGATACGACGGCCACACCATTGGTCGAGCAGACACTCTCCGAGCAGAACTCGGTCCGAGGTTTGACCACCAATGCCGTCCCCGCCACAAACAGCTCTGGCGTCACCATCCGTGGCTGGTTCTTCGACCTGTATGTAACTGACGGTACCAGTCAGACGAACAAGGGTGAACGCGTCGTGGTGGATGCCACGGCGTTGACAGATACCAACCGGGCGGTCATCACGACCTTGATTCCGCAGGAAAACGACCCTTGCGATCCTGCCCCGCGCGGCGCCGTGATGTTTGTGGATGCGGCAACCGGGGGCGCGGCAGAGGGTGTCGACTTCGGCACGTCGACAGGATGGACCACAGGCACGCAGCAGGCCGGCGCATTGGTCAAGAACCCACCCACAGGCGGCTTTCTCCCGGTGGCGACTTCCGTAGGTGGTGGCCAGGTATATTTGCCCGGGCTTACCTTGCTGGATGACAAAACCACGCCGAGCGTAGGCGCGCCCATCTGGCGCCGGCGCTCCTGGCGGGAACTCAACAATGACCAGTAATGCCGACGGGGTGGGTGGAATGATGACGCCAACAAAAGGTTTCACGTTGCTCGAACTGATGATCGTGGTGGTCATCGTGGCAATCCTGGCTGCGATCGCGATTCCGGCCTACGGACGCTATGCGTTCCGTGCGCACCGGACGGAAGGGCAGGAATTGCTGCTGCGCATCGCCAATGCGCAGGAACGCCATTACTCCACCAACAACGCCTACGGAGCGTTGAGCAGTCTGGGCTACGAGGATCCGGCGATCTCGGAAAAGGGCTTTTACTCGGTGACCGTCGCCGTGGACGTGCCCGCCAGCGCCGGGTCGCAAACGTATACGGCCACCGCCACACCCATCGGCGGCCAGGCCAACGATGTGTGTGGTCCGCTGACGATCAACAACGCCGGGGTGAAAACCCCCGGTCCCGCGTCGGCCTCTTCCAACAGCAACGGCAGTTGCTGGTGAGCGCCATGACCGAGATGCCCACTCGTTCGCGCGGCTTCAGTCTGTTGGAACTGATGATCACGATCACCGTGATGGCGATCCTGCTGGCCATCGCGGTGCCCAGTTTCCGCGACGTGGTCCATCGCAACCAGGTGAGCTCGGCCAGCAACGCCTTGCTGGCCAGCGTCAACTATGCCCGCGGTGAGGCGATCACGCGCGGCCAGCTGGTGTCGATGTGTCCCGGCGACCAGGCTTCGGGATGCGCCTCGGGCGGCACGGTGTATGACCAGGGCTGGATCGTCTACACCTATCCGGCAGGCGCCGCGTCGGCGAACCAGGCTTATGCGGCCGCCAGTTCGATCCTGCTGCGCAGCACGGATCCGCAGAGCAACGTGTCGATCCAGGCCAAGAGCGGCACCATCATCACGTTCGGCCAGCAGGGCCAGCTCAGGCCGAGCACACCGCTGGTGTTCGCCACCTGCTACCGCAGTGGCAGCAGCGGAACCGGCACCATCACCAGCAAGGTACCGGGCGTCCAGTTGGATGTGAACGGCTCGGGCAGCGCCACCAGCAAGACGGCGACGACCTGCAGTCCTTCTTGAACCATCGTGGGCTCCCTCGGTACCTTGTCTTCATGATTCGCAGATGGCGGGCGCAGGATTACCCGCCACTGTCACGCTCAAGTGCTTGCCAGGCGCTCGGCCAGTCCGGAATGGCGGCGGGTGCGTCTGGCGACGGCGCCTTCGATGATTGCCTGATCGCCAAGCAGGCTGAACCAACGGCGCGCGCGCGTTATACCCGTATAGAGCAGTTCGCGGGTAAGCACGGCGCTTGCCTCGGTCGGCAACACGAGGGCGGTGTGTTCGAATTCCGAGCCCTGGGATTTGTGCACGGTCATCGCAAACGTCGTGGCGACTTCGCCCAGGCGCGCGGGCAGTACGTGGCGAATACGCGTACTTGCGCCGGTGCCGGGTGCCGCGTTGGCGAGAAACGCCACCGACAGGCGCGGGTTGCCCCGGTCATCGGGCGTGCGCAGACAGATGCCGACATCGCCGTTGGCCAGCCCGAGACTGTAGTCATTACGGGTGACCATGACCGGGCGACCTTCGTACCAGCCGGCGCTGGCTTCGATCAGATCGCGCGAGCGCAATGCGTCGGCGATCAACTGATTGAGACCGTCCACGCCGTACGGTCCGCGACGCAGCGCGCACAACAGCTGGAAGCGGTTGAAGGCCTGCAGCACGTCGCGGGCCCAGTCGTCGTGTGCCACGCTGCCGGCCGCGGGGTCGGGGCGTTGCTGGTGCAGTCGCTCGAGGTAGTGACGGTAGCCGCAGGGCGCACCCGACCCGCCACCGCCAAAATGTTCGCGGCCGCCGTTGATGGCCAGTTCGGTCAGTTGTTCGCGCGTGGCCGCCGCCAGCCAGGCGAGATCGGCTGACGACGCACCCAGTTGGCTTCGCACGCGACCGGTATCGCCGGCATTGACCGCTTGGGCCAGCTGGCCGATGCCGCTGTCCGCACTGAATCGATGGCTGAATCGCAGCATCGCCAGCTGCTGGTCCAGCGGTTGCGCATCCTCGCGCACGAAACGCTGGATGTCGTCGCCGGTGGTGGCCTGCAGCCATGTGGCGGTGTCCTTGCTGTAGTGGCCTGCCTCGGCGCGCTGGCACAGGTCGCCCAGTACCGCGCCGGCTTCGACCGATGACAGCTGATCCTTGTCACCGAGCAGGACTAGTCGCGCACTCGGCGGCAAGGCGGCGAGCACGGCGGACATCATTTCCAGATCGATCATCGAGGCTTCGTCGATCACCAGCACATCCAGATGCAGGGGATGGGTGCGGTCGTGACGGAATCGACGGGTGTCGGGGCGCGCGCCGAGCAGGCGATGCAAGGTGGCGACCTCGGCGGGGATCGCGGCGCGGGTGGCGGCGTCCACGTCGAGCCTGGCCAGTTGCGCCGCAATCGAGGCGTTCAGTCGCGCGGCAGCTTTGCCGGTGGGCGCGGCCAAGCGGATCCGCAACGGCTGCGCGTGATCGCGCAGATGCAGGGTTTGCAACAAGCCGAGCAGCCGCACCACGGTGGTGGTCTTGCCGGTGCCGGGGCCGCCCGTGATGACGGTGAACGCGCCACGCGCGGCCAGCGCACAGGCGATCCTGGGCCAGTCGGGCTGCCCGTCGGTGACGGCGGGAAACAGGCGTGCCAGCTCGTCGGCAAGCCGGTCAGGCACATCCTGCTTCTGCGCCAGGCGTTCGCGGATGGCGGTCGCCACCTGGCGCTCGTGGTTCCAGTAGCGGCGCAGGTACAGCCGCGCACCATCGAGTACCAACGGCGCATCGACCGGCGTACCAGTACGGCCATCAGCCACCAGTGGCGAAGCCGACAACGCGTCATGATGGTTGCCCGGCGCGTGCAGCAGCTTGCGCCATGGCGGCGACCAGGCCTGCTCCTCGGCCAGCGCGTCGAGATCGTCGAGATCCAGGCACAGATGGCCGTCGGCAAGCTGCCTGCTGAGCAGGGCGGCCAGCCACAGCAGCGACGGCGACGCATGACCGTCGCGTTCGGCGAGGAAGCGCGCCAAGGCCACGTCCAGCGGACGCAGCCGATGCTGTTCCGCGTCACGGGCCAGCATGTCGAACAAGGCCTCACGCGGCATCGGACAACCCTCGCTGGGCGAACAAGCGATCCATCGCATCGACCAGCTTGAACGGCAGGCGTTCGCGATGCACTCCGTGCCCTTGTTCGTCGACGCCACGCAAATAGAGATAGAGCACGCCGCCGATATGCCGTTCGTAGTCGTAGCTGGGCAGGCGTGCGCGCAGCTGACGGTGCAGGGCCAGCGTATAGATCGCGTATTGCAGGTCGTAGCGGCTGTGCCGCACCGAGGCGTCCATCGCCTCGACCGTATAGGCACGCTCATCCGGGCCCAGCCAGTTGGACTTGTAGTCGACGATATAGAAGCGGCCGGCGTGTTCCACTACCAGGTCGATGAAGCCTTTGAGCATGCCGTTCAGGCGGTCGGCGAGCAGCGCGGGGCGCGGTCGGCCATCCAGTGTGTGCGTGGTCACCAGCCGATCCAGCACCACGGTGTCGACGCGCTTGGCCTCGAACCAGAACTCCAGTTCGGCGCGACTGGCATCGGCGTCGGCGAGACTGGTGTGGCTGCCGTCGGGCAGCGCCAGCGGCGTGCGCAGAAATGCCGGCAGCCAGGTTGCCAGGGTCTGCGCAAACTCCTGCCAGCCACGTCGCTGGCAGCGACGCGTGATCAGGTTTTGCAGCGCTTGCGGTGCCTCAGCGGTGGCGGCGAAACCTTCGTTGGCGACCCACTCCAGCAAGTCGTGCAGGAAGGTGCCCGGTTCGGCGCCGCGCGGGAAACCGTGGATGCCCACCGCCGCCATGGTTGCCGCCGGCTCGTCGTTGGCATCCATGGCCAGTGCTTCGGTCAGCACGTCCTGTCGGGCGGTCTCCGGTGCGCCGGGCCGTGGTGCGCCGTCGTCGCTGACCACGCGCAGCGCGCTGTAGCTGGCGATCCACCATGGCTCGATCGGCGCGCCGTGAAAGTCGCGTGCCGGTTCCGTGGGAGGCTGCTCGTGGATCGGTCGGTGGCGCGTGTGTGCGGGTTCCTCCGGCAGGGTGAGGATATGGACGTCCGGATGGCTGTCGCCCAGCGCCTGAAGCTGTGTGGCAAGCGCTCCCTTGTCGAAGACCCGGTTGCCGTTGAGCACGTAACCGAATGCGGATTTGTGCAATCCGGAAGCCTTCCTCTGGCCATCCCTGAGATCGGCGATGCCCAGCCAGCACGCGTGCACGGCGCGCGTCATCGCCACGTAGAAGAGACGCAGATCCTCCTGCAACCGTTCGCGGTCGGCACGTTCGCGCGCTTCGTCCGAGGCACACAGGTCGAGCGTTGCGCTGCCGTCTTCGTCGTGCACCACGAAACGGTCGCCGAGTTTGGTCTCGCGCATCGCGCACACGAAGGGCAGCAACACCAACGGGTATTCCAGTCCCTTGGACTTGTGGATCGTGATCACCTGGATCAGCGCTGCCTCGCTCTCCAGTCGCACGATCTTTTCGTCCGCGGGTTCGGACTTCGCCTCGTTGGCCTGGGTGACCTGCGTGGCGAGGTGGCGCAGCAGGGCGTGCTCGCCATCGAGTGCGGTGGCCGCTTGTTGCAGCAGTTCTGCCAGATGCAGCAGGTTGGTCAGCGCGCGCTCGCCGCGATCACGGGCCAGCAGTTGCGCGGGCAGGTCGAACCGGTGCAGCAGTTCATGCAGCATGGTCAACACGCCGTGTTTCAACCAGAGTTCGTGCAGCTGGCGGAAGCGCTCACCAATCGATTCCCAATAGTGTTCGTCGTGATTGAGCCGGTCTATCACGGCGTAGTCCAGGCCCAGGGTGGCGGTGGCCAGTGCGGCGCGCACTGCGCGCTCGGAGCCCGGTTCGGCGCACGCGTGCAGCCACCACAGCAGATCGGCGGCCTCGGCCGAGGCGTACACGGAATCGCGGTCGGACAGGTACACGCTGGCCAATCCGCGTGACTGCAGCGCCTGGCGCATGCAGGCTGCCTCGGTGCCGCTGCGCACCAGGATCGCGACATCGCCGGGTTCCAGCGGCTGGAAGCTGCCGTCGGCACCGGCGAAGCCGCAGGCGCCGCGCTGCGCCGCATCGAGCAGGGTCACCAGCCAGGCGGCGGCATGGGCGGCCATGCGTTCGTGGTAGCTGCCCTTGCTGATCGGTTCGGCCTCGGTGGCCAGCGCCAGTTGCAACGCAGGCAGGGGTTGCCCGTCCAGCCGCAGGTGTTCGTTGCGGCCGTGTGCGCGCACCGGCAGGAACGGCAGCGCGTTCACACCCTTGCCGAAGGCGAACGCTCCCTCGGGATGTTGCTCGGCATGTTCAAAGACGTGGTTCACGGCGCCAACCAGCGTCTTGGTCGAGCGGTAGTTGGTGTCCAGCGTCCAGGTGGGCGGCTCGGCGCGACGACGGGCGCGCAGGTAGGTGTGGATATCGGCGCCGCGGAAACCGTAGATCGCCTGCTTGGGGTCGCCGATCAGCAGCAGGCCGGTGTCTGCGCGCTCGGCGTAGATGCGCTGGAAGATTTGCCATTGCAGCGGGTCGGTGTCCTGGAATTCGTCGATCAGTGCCACCGGGTATTGGCTGGCGATGGTCTGTGCCAGACGTTCGCCACTGACCGAGTGCAACGCCTGATCGAGCCGCTTGAGCATGTCGTCGTAACCCATCTGCGCCAACCGTTGCTTGGCCGCGTCCAGCCGCGCGGTAATCCACGGCAAGGCATGGGCGAGGATCAATGGGCGCAGTGGTGGGGCGCCGTCGATGGCTGCGAGCAGTGCGCCGATCAGGGCGAAGGTCGGGTGAGCCGGTGTCTCCCGGTTCTTGTTGGTGGACTTGTCGAGCTTGGCCTGACTGGCGCGCTCGAGCACGGCGAGGTCCGGTCGTGCCTCACCCGCGGCCCAGGCGTCGAGCGCGGCGAGATCATGGTCGAGCTTGTCCGCCTTGTAGCTGGTCCCGCTCAACACCTTGTCCTGCACCGCTTCGCGCAGGATCGTGGCCAGCGTCGTCGTATGCTCGCGCCAGCTTTGCCGTGCGCTGGCTTCGGCGCTGCGCACGGGCGTGCATTGCTGCGTCAGTACGGCAGCGATATCGTCGATCTGCAGCAGCGGCTGGTCGCCCATGCGCAGCTGTTCCCGGGGCTGTCGCAACAGCGGCGCCAGCTCGTTCTGCAGTGCCTGCGGGTCCGCCCACAGTGTAGTGATCTGCCGGGCGTCGGCCTGGTCGAACCCAAAGAAGAACTGACGCCAGTAGTCGCGCACCACTTCGCCGAGCAGTTCGCTCTCGTCGCTGCTGATTTCCTGCACGAACGGATGGCCGCTGTCGAAGGCATGCTGGCCCAGCATGCGCTGGCTCCAGCCGTGAATGGTATGCACGGCGGCTTCGTCCATCCATTGCGCCGCCAGCTCCAGTTGGCGTGCGGCGACGGCGCGAGCATCGTCGCCGGGACAGGTATCGATCAGGCTGCGCAGATAGTCGTCGGGCACGCGCTGGCCGCGGAAGGCTTCAGCCGCCTCGGCCAGGCGCACGCGGATACGCTCGCGCAGTTCGGCGGTGGCGGCCTTGGTGAAGGTCAGCACCAGGATCTGCGGTGGCAGCAGCGGTTTGCCGAGCTCATGGCGGCCCAGCACCAGGCGCAGGTACAGCGCAGCGATCGTCCAGGTCTTGCCGGTGCCGGCACTCGCCTCGATCAGGCGGATGCCTTGCAGCGGCACGGTCAGCGGATGCAGGGTGGAGACGGCCGTCATGCGGCGTCCTTGGCGGGAAGTACGGCCTTGATCAGCGGCTCGTACAGGGACAGCCAGGTCTCGAAACCGGCGCCATGCATGTCGTTGAACCCGGGCCAGGCGCGCACGAGGCAGGCATCCTGGCCGCGCTCGCTGATGCCGCCGAAATCGCTGCCTTCGTAGCACAGCGCGGCAGCCCTGACCGGGTCCTTGTCGGCGTCGGCTGCCTTCAGCCACGCAAAAGCGGTCTTGCGCGCGATCGGCAGCGGCGACTGCATGCCCCGACGCAGCGCATCGAGCAGGGCATCGAGCAGCGTCGAGGCCTGCTCGCGCGGCAGCGCGGCGAAGGTGGGTTGTGCGTCGATGCCGATCAGCTGGGTCTGCATGGGAAGTGCGTTGGCATTGGCCGCCAGGTGGGTGACCCATGCCTGGATGAGCTTGTCCAAGCGTAGCGTGCCGTTCTTGTCCAGCAGGTCGCCGTTGACCAGTTCCAGTCGCCGGTATCGACCATTCGTATCCTGGCGCAGGTCGGTCAGCCAGTCTTCCAGTCGCAGCTCACCGTGCACGTGGCGCAGCTCGAATTTTTCCGGATAGGCCGGCCAGTGCAGGCAGGCGGCTTGCCACAGCCCGGCCAGTCGATGCACCTGCGCGGCGATGTTTTCCTGCAACGCCGCGCCGAAGCCGCCCGGTGGCAACACCCCTTCCTCGCCCAGTCGGCGCACGGCGGCAGGCACGCTGTGATCCAGCGTGCCTGGCTCGGCCTCCAGTACGGCACGCAGCGCGCGACGTACGGCGTCGTGGTGCTGCAGGCCGTCGAGACCAAAAGGCTCCTCGCCCAGCGCGTCGTCGGCGATTTCCGTGAAGTAGACCTTCAGCCGTTGGTTGAAAAAATACGCCACGGGCCTGGCCAGGAAGCGCTGCAACTGGCCCAGGCTCAACGCCGTGTCCGGTACCCACGGCGGGAGTTCGCAGGGATCCGGCCGAGCGGCATCGGTGCGATGCGCCTGTTGCCACTCGCGCGCGTAGGTGAATACTCGCGGGTCGTGGCCGGCTTCGAAATAACGCCGACTGAAGGGCTGCAGGGGATATTCGGTGGTCAATGCCTGGAGCAGGTTCTTGTCCGCGTCCGGCGCGTCGGCGGCTTCGTCGGCGCGATGCCACCCGGACGCGAGATAGTCGCGCAGCTGGCCGACCAGCACCGACGGCGGCAGCTCGCTGTTGTCGCGTGCGCTATGGCCGACCCAGCTGATGTGCAGCGCATCACGTGCGGACAGTAGCGCCTCGAGGAACAGGTAGCGATCGTCCTCGCGGCGCGAACGGTCGCCGGGACGATGGTGCCCGGCTTCGCTCATCAGGTCGAAGTCGGGTGGGGTTTGTCGGCGTGGGTAATCGCCATCATTCATGCCGAGCAGGCAGACCACGCGGAACGGGATCGCGCGCATCGGCATCAAGGTGCCAAAGCTCACCGCGCCGCCCAGGAAGCGCTGCGACAAGCGGCTCTCATCGATTGCCTGCAGCCAGTATTCGCGTACCACGGCCAGCGGCACGGCGTCGTCGAAAGCCGCCTCGGTGCAGGCGTCCAGCCAGGCGTCGAGGGTATCGTGCAGGCGGTTCAGCCGCACCGCGTCTTCGCTGTCCGCCGGGTCGAAAAAATCGTCGAGCAAGCGGTGCAGGCGTTCCGCCCACACCGCGGGCGCCGCCGGCGCGCGCAGTAATTGCCAGGACGCTTCGAGTTGATCGAGCAGGTCGCTCAGCGGGCCGAGCAGGGCAGCCTGCAGACCGCCGACTTCCGGGTAAGGCGCAATGCCGTCCAGCGTCTCGCCGTCGCCCACGGCGTAGCCGAGCAACATCCGACGCAAGCCGAAGCGCCAGCTGTTCTGTTCCAGCGCCGGCAGGTCGAGGCTGCGCTTTTGCGCACCATCCAGGCCCCAGCGGATGCCGGCGCCTTCGATCCAGCGCCGCAACGTGGGCAGGTCGTCCTCGGCCAGGTCGAAACGGTTGCGCAAGGCGGGTACCTCGAGCAGGTCGAGTATGTCGCTCACCGCGAAGCGCGACTCGGGCAAGCCCAGCAGTCGCGCCAGTGCCATGATCAACGGCGCGCTGGTGCGCGCCGACTGATCGGCCACGCTGTAGGGCAGGTGGCGCGGATCGGTCGATGGCAGGCGGCCGAACACGGCCTGCACGTGCGGCGCATAGGTCTGGATGTCCGGCACCATCACGATCACGTCGCGCGGCGCCAGCGGCGTGCCGTCGCGTGCCGATTGTTCAAACAGGGCCAGCAGCTGATCGTGCAGTATTTCCACTTCGCGCTGCGGGCTGTGTGCGACGTGGAAGCGCAACGAGGCGTCGCCGTCATGCCAGGGTTTGCGCTCTGCAGGTTTGCCGGGCAGCGGCAGCAAATCCAGCAGCGCCTGCTGGACTTGCTGCAGCAGGCCGTTGCCCTCGACATCCTGGAACAGGTCGATGCTGCGGCCGATCGCGGTGAACTTCTGGCGATAGCGGTCGGGCTGGTCGAAGCTGTCGAGCAGGCGGATGTAGTCGCGCCCCTGCTTGCCCCAGGCCGCCAGCAACGGGTTGGCATGCAGGTGCAGGTCCTCGTAGCGCGGCTGCGCAGACAGGCCGGGCTTGCCGGCCTGGCGCCGGTGCTCGGCCCGCAGCAACTCGCGATCCTCGATGATGTCGGCCCAGTAGTGCCGGCACGGATTGGCGACCACCAGCAAAACCTGGCTGAAACGCGCCATCGCGGTCAGCGCTTCCAGTGTCTGTTGCGGCAGGGTGGAGATGCCGAATACCACCACGCGTCGCGGCAGCAAGGGTGGCCGTTCGGTCAGCGCGGCGATACGCGAGAGAAACGCCCGATGGATCGCAGCGCGGTGATGCGTGCGTTCGACGCTGCCGATATCGGCCAGCAACAGGCGCCACAACCGTGGCTGCCAGCGCTGGTTGGCATCGACCGGCGCGGTGCTGCCGCGCAGGTCGTCGCGCAGCGCGTCGTCGCCACGTTCCCAATCGTCAAGCCAGTCGGCGCGGTAGACCTGGTACTGGTCGAACAGGTCGGCGATCTGCATCGCAAGCTGGAACTGCCTCAGGTGGTCCTCGCTGCCGGCACCGGCCTGCAGAAAGTCCCGCAGCGGCGCGAAGCCATCGTCGTGCAGATGTTGCGGGATGAGTCGCAGCAGCCGCCACGCAAGCCGCGACTTGTCAAACGGTGAAGTCGACGCCACCTCATCACGCCCGAGCACCGCGCGGTAGGCCGTCCACAGGAAGCGTCCGGGCAGTTGCACCTCGATCGCCGCGCTGATGCCCAGGCCGCCGTCGGCCGGCGCGCGGGCCAGCGCCAGCTTCAGCCATTGTGCGATGCCGTTGCTTTGCACCAGCATCAGCTCGTTTTCAAGAGGCTGCAGCGGTGCGCGCGCCAGCCAGGCCGTGAGCAGGTCGCGCAGATCTTCGAGGCGGTTGCCGTGCAGCACCATCAGACCGGGCTCGATCGGTCTGACGGTCAGGGGCGATGCGTGAGTGGTCACAGGTGGCGATACGGGTTGGGGCTCATGCCGGGATTGTCTCCGAGTGGGGCACGATTGTCGTCAGCGCTGATCTCATGGGCTGGGACGCCTCGGAAAAGGGATCCGGCGAAGCGGTTTCACCGTGTCGATCCGGCACCGGGTCGTTCGTCGCATACATGATGCCGGCGGTGAGGCTTCTGCCGACATTCCGGGCCGACCATGGGGGACACGACGATGCCATGCGTGGTGATAGTCAAGGCGACTGACGATTGCCAGGCAGGTGTGATCTCGGATGGGCAACTACTGACCACGATGGGCAAGTTCAACGAGGCGCTGTTGGTGCATGACCGAAGCCTCAGCCTGAATCTGCCGAACCCGCTATGGGGTGGCTTTGGAGGCGTGCAGGATATTCGAGCAGGCGGCGGCACTGACCGGCAACCGCCGTGAGCGCGAACGGATGCGCCAGCGGGCCCGTGCCGGCGAGAGCGCATAACGTTCCTTGCCGATCCAACTGTGACCCAAAAGGCATGGATTGCGACGGTAGCCCGCCTGCCGAGGTGACCAGGTGGGTTGGCTGGAGCCACTGGCGACGGGGTTTGTGGTGTATTCCGCATGATGGCTTGGAACTTGCTTGAAGGATATTCAGGCAGCCTGCCAATGGTGGCTTTGCAGCCTTGCCCGGCGCTCAGGCGCACGGGTGCGATCCACCGCCTTGGCGACTTGCTGGGTGTTCAGGTTGCCGGGATGAGGTGTTCTGGGAAAGGATTTGGTATGGGGACGGAGGATCACGAGCGGCAACACGGCGATCTTCGCGAGCGCTTCTACCAGAGCGTGGCGGAGACGCTGATCCTGTTGCATCCGGCCGCGGACTATGATCGCCGGCAAGCCTTGCTGGAGGTGGCCACGACGCTCGCCAGTACGATGGATCTGCCGCTGGTGTGGATCGGTCGGCGCGAGCTGGGCCAATCCGTGCTCGACCTGGTGGCAGCTGGTACCGAGGCGGAATACGCCTCGGGGTTGCCGATCAGCGACGACCCGCGCGAACCGGGTGGGCGCGGTCCGGCGGGTGTGGCGCTGCGCGAGGGCCGTCCGCTGCTGGCCTCGATCGACGCTCCCGAGTATGCGAATTGGCGCGAGGCGGCCCGGCGTCACGGCCTCGACTCGATTATCGTGGCTGCGTCCGGCACGGCCGATGGTGGTCAGCTGGCACTGGCCGCGTATTCGCGCGCGGGCGGTCCCCCGCTCACCGATGAATTGCTCGACTGGGCGCAGCGACTGGCCGACGAACTGGCCCGTTTCTGGGATGACCAGGCGCAACTGGAGCGGAATCTGCGGCTGAGTCGCTATCGGGATGCACACCGCACGATCCAGCGCGCACTGCTCGGTCATCCCGAGCCTGCCGCGATCTATCTGACGTTGGCCGATACCCTGGTGCAGGGGGCCGCCACGACCGTCGTCGTCTATGTGCCCGAAGGCGAGACCTTGCGGCGAGTGGTGGCTGCCGGCCGGATGGCCGAGGTCATCGGGGGCCTGCCCGAACCGCCGATGCGTGCCGATGATGCACCGGTTCCGGCACCGACGCAGGCCTGGATGGAGGGTGAGCCGGTCGTGCGGTTGCGGCCTTCGGCATACCCCGACGTATCGCCCGTCCCGCACGGGGAATTGCTGACGGGCACGGGCGCGATCGGTTGCTGGCCAATTTTTCCGGGGCTGCCGAGCGAACCGGAGGCAGGGCGTCGTGCCGCCGCCGTGCTGTTGCTGGCTGCCGCGGAGGTCGATGCGTTCGATGCCGACCTGCGTCGACTGCTGGACGAAGTCTGCGATACGGTCGGCCTGGCGCTGCGCCAGTACAGGCACCATCAGGCGCTGTTCCAGGAACAGGAGCGGCAGACCTATCTTGCACTGCACGACGCCCTGACCGGTCTCCCGAACCGTCGCGCGCTGGATTACCACCTGGAGCGCGCACTCGCCCGGGCGGCGCGGCACCAGCGCCTGTTGGCGGTCGGCATGCTCGATCTGGACGATCTCAAGCCGATCAACGATCGCTATGGCCATGCAGCCGGCGACCGCGTACTGGTCGAAGTGGCGCGGCGCCTGCACGATTCGCTGCGCTCGGAGGACTCGGTGGCGCGCGTGGGCGGCGACGAGTTCGTGCTGGTGTTCGAGGATCTTTCCAGCGAGGCCGATCTGGCCGTCCTGCTGGAAAGACTGTGGCGGTCGTTGCAGCAGCCGGTCGTGCTCGACGGGGCGAGTATCAATATCACCGTCAGCCTGGGTGTCGCGTTGTACCCGATCCATGCCCAGGCCAGTGGCGAGCAATTGCTGCGACTTGCCGATCAGGCGATGTATCAGGTCAAGGCGCACAAGCAGCAGCGCCCGAGCTGGTGGGCGCTGGCGCAGACGGGAGGCGGCGCCGAGGAGGTGACCGAGGACGAGACCGGCGTGGCTACGCCCCACGGCGAGCAGGCTGCCGCATGCCTGCGGCTGTGCGCCGACGCCTGGCAGCCGCAACTGCCGATGGTGGCGGAACGCTTCTACGGCGCGATACGGGCCCATGCGGGCATTGCCGGGCTGCTCGACAGCTTTCCGTCGCATGCGCTGGACGCCTTCAACGCACGCCTGTCACGTCAGTTGCACACCTTGTTCTACCCGAATCTCGATGTGGAGGCGCAGCGCGTCGGGGCGATCAGGGCCGGCGTGTGCCAGGCCGCTTGCGGACTGGAGGAAGCATGGTTGCCGAAGGCGTTCGAGCAGTTGCGAGGGATCCTTGCCGGCACCCTGGAAAATGGTTCGCGCGGCTGCCACAACGCGCTGGCGATCGTGCTGCAGCGCCTGGACATGGAGGAACATTGGCAACTGGAGAGCATGCGCGACCTGCAGCGCCGGCGCGATACGACCTTGGCCAGGGTCCATGCCGCCGCCTGGTCGGCCCATGACTATCTGGAACTGCTCGAGGACGTGGTGAAGCTGCTGGCGGCGCACGAGGAGGTCGTCGTCTGTGCCGCAGGGCGTCCTGATGCCTCCGGTGAGGTGGTTTACGAACTGGTGGCAGGCGCGGTTCCGGCCGAGTATCTGCGCATCACCAACCGTGGCGTGGCGCCACCGGTGCGGGTGGACCGGGAGAACCGGCAGGAAGACGAGCCGATCAGGCGCGCGTGGATCACCGGCGGCATCGAGCGCTGTGCGCACTACGGCAGCGACCCGGCCATGGCCCTCTGGCGCGATACCGCCATGCGCCATGGGGTGGTTTCGCATGTGGCGGTCGCGCTGTGCCTGCCACCGCGCAAGCCGGTGGTGCTGCTCGCCCTGTACAGCCCGTATGCGGGGGGGTTTCGCAGCGAAAACCAGCAATCCTTCATCGCGCAGATCAAGGCGGTACTGGAGCATGCCCTGTTGTGCATGATGCCCCGGCGCCAGCTTGCCGCGCTGCTGCCGGCCTATGTGCGGGAGCGTTGGCGCGCCATTCTCGCTGGTGGCGCGCTGCGCATGCATTATCAGCCGATGATCAGGCTTGCCGACGGTCAGGTCGCCGGGTTCGAGGCGCTGGCGCGATTGCACGACGATCTGGGCACTGTATTGCTGCCCGCGAGCTTCCTGCCGGCGCTGGGTGCGACCGGGCTGATGCGGCTGTTCCGCGATGGCGTGATCCAGGCTGTCGCCTGTCGACAATCGCTGGCGCGCACCGGGCTGGTACTGGGCATGTCGGTCAATGTGCCGGTGGCGGCCCTGCGTGATGCCCGCTATGCGCGGACGGTGGATACGGTGCTGCAGGCGAGTGGCTGCCCGGTCGGGTCGCTGCGCTTCGAAGCGCTGGAACCGGTCGGTGGAACCAGTAGCTGGGCATTGATGGCCCAGACCGGCGTGCAATCGCTGAAGTCGCTGGATCTGCATGCGCTCGAGGATGACATGACGGTCAACCGTAGCCTGGTGGCACGCCTGTGCCAGTCGCCGTTCGATCGCATCAAGGTCGACCAGGCCATCATCGCCCACGTCCGGAAGGACCCGCTGAGTACGCTGCGCTTGCTGCGTCAGCTGATCCGGGCCGGTCACGATTTGTCGATGGAAGTGGTCATCGAGGGATTGGAGTCGCATGGCATGATCGAGGCCGCGGCGATCCTGGACGCGGATTTTGGGCAGGGTTTTGCGCTGGCCCGCCCGATGCCGCCGGAGCAGCTTCCGGACTGGCTGGCCAGCTTCGACGTGGCCGGGCAGGGCGTGTCGCCACGTCATGCGCTCGGCGCCCTGGCCGCTGCGTTGCGCTGGGACGAGCGCTTCGTCGAGCTGTTCGATGTGCCATCTTCCCGTGACCGGCATGTGCAATCTGGCGGCGGTGCCGCGGATTACCTGCGTGGTGCCGGCGGTGTGTCGGCGGCCTTGCGCGCGAGCCATGAGGCCATGCTCGATGCGGCCGCGAAGGGCCCGTTCGACCCGGACTACGGGCGCCAGCGCGACTTGTTTCTCTCCTTGCTGGTCGAACATGCGCTTGTCGAGGAACAGGGGCAGCGGCGCAGCGAGCCGGGTGTTGCCTGAAAGGCGAATCGCATTCCCTTCACATTCCCCGGACTGTCGTCGAAGGTGCCTCGAGGAAAATTCCGGTAGGCTGTCGGTGCATGTTCTTGCGGATCGGAATCGGGCCGGTCCGTTATGGGTCGTCGCCGATCTGTTGTTCGCAGGCGTGACCTGGACGGGGATCGGACACGATCACGGCAGGGTCGCCGGAACTACCCAGGGTTGGCGCGGAGTATCAGAGGAACATGATGCTGAGTCGACAACAAGTCTTGAGCGAGTTGCGCGAACGCTTTTATCGAAGCGTGGCGGAAACCCTGAGCTTGCTGCGCACCGCGTCTGGCCATGATCGCCGGCAGACCTTGCTGGAGGTCAGCCAGATCCTTGCGGTCACCATGGATCTGCCGTTGGTATGGATCGGGCGACGCGAGCCGTATCTTGCCGAAGTCACCGTGCTGGCCGCCGCGGGGCCGGCGCAAGACTACGCCTCCTCGCTGCAGCTGAGCCGCGACGAGCATGCACCCGGAGGAAGCGGGCCTGTGGGTATCGTGTTGCGCCAGGAAAGTGCGCGGGTGACGCCAGTGGATGCCGCAGAGTTTGCGCCATGGCGGAAGGCTGCTCGCCGACACGGGTTTGGCGCCTGCATCGTGGCCGTGTCGCGGACGCATGACGAGGGCCAACTGGTGCTGGCGACCTATTCCCGAAAAAGTGGTCCGGCGCTGGGCGAGGAGTTGCTGGATTGGGCGCAGCGTCTGGTTGACGAGTTGAGCCGGTTCTGGGATCACCAGGTGCTGCTGGAGCGCAGCGACCGGATGAGCCGTTACCGCGATGCGCAACGCGCCATCCAGCGGGCCTTGCTGGAACAGCCCGATCCCGAAGCGGTCTACCGTACCCTGGCGCAGGCCTTGGCGGAGATTGCCGGCGCCGCCGCGGTGGACGTGCTGGCGGCCGATGGCGCCCACGGCATGCTGCGCCGGGTGGCTCTCGTAGGCGCCATGGCCGACGTCCTGCTCGGCCTGCCGATGCCGCCGCGACACGACGAAAGTTCGATGGTCATGGCTCCGACGCGGGCCTTCATGCAGGGAAGTCCGGTCATCGTGCGTCATCCAGGCGATGCTGCGCAGGGCGAAAGCCCGTGGTGGCGCAGGGAGTTGCTGGAGCATGCCGGGGCCGTGGGTTGCTGGCCGCTGTTTGCGTCGCCGCCCGATGCGTCCGGCATGCCGCGGATCCCGGTCGGGGTGTTTGTCGTGATCACGACCGAGGCGGACGCCTTCGACAGCGAGATGTGCCGCCTGCTGGACGAGATTGCCGATGCCGCCAGCCTGGCGCTGCGACAGCACGCGCAGCGCGGCGCCCTGTTGCGGGAACAGGAGCGGCAGACCTACCTGGCCTCGCACGACGACCTCACCGATCTGCCCAATCGTCGCGCACTCGATCGTTACCTCGACACGGCACTGGCCCGCGCGCAGCGTCGGAGTGGGCGTCTTGCCGTGGGCCTGCTCGACCTGGATGATCTGAAACCGATCAACGACAGCCATGGCCATGCCGTGGGCGACCGCATCCTGATCGAAGTGGCGAACAGGCTGCGGCAGGTGCTGCGTGGCGAGGACTACGTGGCACGGGTAGGTGGCGACGAGTTCGTGCTGGTTTTCGAGAATCTGGAGCACGAGGCGGATCTCAGCGACCTGCTGGCGCGGATCGGTACCTCGCTGCAGCGACCGATTCTGATTGATGACGAGGCATTTTCAGTCGGCGCCAGCCTGGGTCTCGCGATGTATTCCAGCGATGTTCCCGCCCGTGGCGAACAGTTGTTGCGCCGAGCCGACCAAGTGATGTATCAGGTGAAGGCACGCAAGCAGCATCGTTCGCGCTGGTGGGCCATGGCACTGCCCAATGGTGTGCTCGAGGCAGCGGTCGAAACCGACGTCAGCGTGGCCCCCTATGGCGAACAGGCTGCGGCCAGGCTGGCCGCATGCCACGGGGCATGGCTGCCCCGGTTGCCAGTGGTGGTGGAAAAGTTCTGCTTGAGCCTGTTTGAACACGAAGGTATCGACAAACTGCTGGGCGTGCTGCCGGAGGTGGAACTGCGGGCGCAGAAGGGGTACCTGCTGCAGCATCTGCAGGTATTGACTCAGGCAGATCTCGACCAGGCCAGTCATCGCGCAAGGGCGACCCGCGTCGGCCTGTTCCATGCCGCCTGTGGTCTGGAGGAGGTCTGGCTGCTGGAGGCGATCGAGCAGTTGCGTGACCAGCTTGCCGCTGTCCTGGGTCAGGCGGATCGCCGCGCGCTGGATATAGTGTTGCAGCGACTCGACGCGGAGCGGCCATGGCAGCTGGAAAGCATGCGCGCCCTGCAACGCCAGCGAGTGGTGCTGCTGGCCCGGCTCAACGCGCTCGCGTGGTCGGCCGAGGGCTATCTGGAACTCATCCAGGGCGTCGTCGATATTCTGGAGTCGCACCAGGAAATCTGCGCCTGCAGCGTGGCGCGCATCGATGTGTCAGGTGCGGAGATCATCGAGGCCGTAGCCGGGGTGACTTTTACCGAGTATCTGCGCGTGCTGACCGCCGGCAAGGCGTTGCCGGCCCGGATCGATACCGACGACCCGGAAGGCGAGAAAACCATCGGGCATGCCTGGCGTACAGCGAGGATCCTGCGTTGTGCGCACTACGGCACCGATCCGGCCATGGTCGTCTGGCGTGACATCGCGCAACGTCTCGGCATAGTTTCCAAAATCATCATTCCCTTGTGTCCGTCGCCGTCGAAACCTGAAGCCATACTGACGCTGTACAGTCCGTATGCCGGGGGCTTCCAGAGTGAAGACCAGCAGGCATTCGTGGAACAGATCAAGTCCGTCCTCGATCTGGCACTGGTCCGCCTGACGCCACCGCGCCAGGGCGCCGAGTTGCTGCCGTTCTTCGTGCGCGAGCGTTGGCGCGCGATGGTCGCTACCGAGGCGTTGCAGATGCATTACCAGCCGCTGATGCGGCTGGCCGATGGCCGGGTCACCGAGTTCGAGGCGCTGGCGCGTCTGCGCGACGAAACCGGCGAGTTGCTGGCGCCGGCGCGGTTTCTTCCCGCGCTGGATGCGGATGATCTGATCGTGCTGTTTCGCCAGGGCCTGGCCCAGGCCGCTGCCTGCCGCGAGTCACTGCAGCAGGTGGGTTACACGCTGGACATGTCAGTGAATGTCCCGGCGGCGGCGCTGGAGGATTCGCGCTACGCCGAGGCGGTCGCGGCGATCATCGCAGATGGCGGTTGCCCGGCGCAGGCCTTGCTGCTGGAGATTCTGGAGTCGCCGATCGGCACCGACCATGTTGCCTTGCCGGGGGATCCGGGTATGCAGTCGCTCAAGGCGCTGGGTGTGCGTCTGGTCGAGGACGACCTGGGTGCCGGCTACAGCTCTCTGATCCGTCTGCGGCAGTGGCCGTTCGACCGCATCAAGATCGACCAGGCCATCGTGCTCCAGGTGCGCAAGGATCCGTTGGGCACCTTGCGCTTCATCCGCCAGTTGATCCGGATCGGACATGAGCTGCGGATGGAAGTGGTGGTCGAGGGACTGGAATCGCCCGGCCTGATCGAGGCAGCCATGATCCTGGGGGCAGACCTCGCCCAAGGCTATGCGCTGGCGCGACCGATGCCTCTCGAGGCGATCGGGGCCTGGCTGGCACGACACAAGTACGAAGGTGATCGCACCGTGCTGCGGACCGCTCTCGGCGCCCTTGCCGGTGAGCTGCTATGGGAAGAGCAGTTTGTCCTCTTGCCGGCCGAACCGGCGCTCTGGGCCAGGCATGCACGGGTGAGCTGCCACCCGGGTGAATACCTGCATGGCGCGGCACTTGATGTCGCGCTTGGTGCCACACACCAGGCGATGCACGAGGCAGCCATGGCCGGCCCGTTCGACCCGGACTACCGCCGGCTGCGTGAGGCGTTTCTCGCGCTGCTGACTGAGCATCTGCTTGGTGAGGAGCATTCCTGACGGGTCGCCGAAAGAGGGCTTTCCTGCCCGCCTCGACACCTTGCCGGATCAGGCATGCACGCACGCGGACGACAAAGGGCCCAGCCTGGCCGGGCCCTTTATCGTCGTATTCGATGGTGGGCGGTGCAAGGATCGAACTTGCGACACCTGCCGTGTGAAGTGCCCGTTGCTACACGCACGCTGCGCCTTTCATGGCGCCCGGACGACGAAACCGACCGCGTGGGACCGGTTTCTGGATTGATGGTGGGCGGTGCAAGGATCGAACTTGCGACACCTGCCGTGTGAAGTGCCCGTTGCTACACGCACGCTGCGCCTTTCATGGCGCCCGGACGACGAAACCGGCC
>JACDJC010000256.1_pt1 | contig 67991 bp, 53 predicted proteins | sample 7454191 | NCBI WGS metagenome assembly JACDJC01 (sample SAMN14253291, study PRJNA609438) | sludge metagenome | isolation source: sludge after 25d culture with pyrite and EDTA | collected 2018-12-20 | reverse complement strand
CAGGTGATGGCCCGCTTCAGCGGCGAAGGCAACGAGCCGTTCCATCCGGCCGGATGGATCTCCGATGCAGATGAACTGCGCGATCTGGCCGCCTTCTTTTTCTGGGGCGCATGGGTGTGCGGCACCGAGCGGCCGGGCAAGGCCTATTCGTACACCCATGACTGGCCATACGACGAACTGGCCGGCAATCGCCCCGGTGCCCAGGTGCTGCTGTGGAGCGCCGTTGCCGTTCTGGCGCTCATCGCCGCGCTCGGTGGCGTGCTGTTCGCATACGGACGCTACTCACGGATTGCCGGCTGGCAGGGAACTTCAGCCCGAAACGGAGCCGAAGCCGGCACGCCGGAGGATCGTCCGGACGGGCCATCGGGGAGCCTGCCGGGCGCAGGGAAAGCATCGCTCGTCGACGAGCCTTCGGCGCTGCAGCGCGCCACCTGGAAATTCTTCGTGCTGGCGGCGGTCCTCTTCGTCCTGCAGATCATTGCCGGCATCCTGACCGTGCACGACTTCCTCGGCCTCACCCGGATCTTCGGTATCGACATTGCACAGACGCTGGCCATGCCGATCGTGCGCGGCTGGCATCTGCAACTGGCGCTGCTGTGGATCACCTCGTGCTGGATCGGCTCGTCGATCTTCGTGATCTCGACGGCCAGTCCGGTTCCGGTCGCGGGCCAGCGTCTGCTGGTCGATCTCGCCTTCATCGTGCTCGTGATCAGTGCCGTCGGTGGCCTGGCCGGTGTCGCGCTGGGCCCGCACGGCGCGTTCGGTGAACACTGGAACTGGCTCGGCAGCCAGGGATGGGAATTCGTCGAGCAGGGCCGGCTCTGGCAGGTCCTGCTTTTCGTGGCGATCGCGCTGTGGCTGCTCGTACTGGTGCGCGCCGTCCTCCCGATCTGGCGCACGGGCGACGCATGGACACTGCCGAAATGGCTTGTCTGGTGTGTCCTGTCCGTCTTGCTGCTGTTCATTTCCGCTTTCGTCACGACGCCGGAAACCAATTTCGTCATTGCCGATTTCTGGCGCTGGGCGGTCATCCACATGTGGGTGGAAGCCTTCTTTGAAGTCTTTGCCACCGCACTGCTGGCGTATTGCATGGTCCTGATGCGACTGGTCAGCCAGGCCAGCGCCACGCGCATCATCTACCTGGCCGCCCTGCTGTTTCTCGGTTCCGGACTGCTCGGCATTTCGCACAACTTCTACTGGAATGCGAAGCCGGTGATCATGCTGGCCATCGGCAGCGTCTTCTCGACGCTGCAGGTCGTGCCGCTGATCCTGCTGACGCTCGAAGCCTGGCAATTCCGCAACACGCCCCGGCGTGCCGGCCCGTCCTTCGCCCATGGCGAAGCGTTCCTGTTCCTGCTGGGGGTGAATTTCTGGAATTTCCTGGGCGCCGGCATGTTCGGCTTTCTGATCAATCTGCCGATCGTCAATTACTACGAGCACGGCACCTATCTGACGGTCAACCACGGGCACGCGGCACTGATGGGTGTCTACGGCAATCTGGCAATCGCGATGATCGTGTTCTGCGCGCGCTTCCTGGTGCTGCCGCAATACTGGAACGCACGCCTGCTGCGCACCGTCTTCTGGTCGATCAACCTCGGCCTGGCCGGCATGATCGTGTTCGATCTGTTCCCGGTCGGCATCGCGCAACTCGTCGACGTGCTCGAAAACGGCCTGTGGCATGCGCGTTCACAGGCTTTCGTGCAGGGTGAGCTCTTTCAGGCCCTGACCTGGGCACGGATCTTTGGCGGCGCGCTCTTCGTCCTGGGCGGTGTCCTGCCGCTGGCCTGGTTCGTGCTCACGCGCTCGGCCAGGCTGAGGGCGGCAGCCGACAGGGGTGCCGACCCCGTTGCCGCAGCCCCGATCGCGGAAGCGTCTTTCTGAAGCGAAGCAGGACGATACAGCCGGCCTTCGCATTCCGGCCGCAGCAGACCGCAGGCCCGCCGTGCCGTTCGTGACGCTTTTCTACCCGCCGCAGGCGGTCAGCGCGGCCTCGATCGCGTCGACCAGGATGTCGATCTGCTCGCGCTGGATCACCAGCGGCGGCGACAGGATCAGGTTGCCGCCCGAGACGCGCACCATCGCGCCGTGGCGATAGGCATGTTCAGCGATCTTCGCCGGCAGTGGTGCCTTGCGATCGAGGGCCGTGCGCTTTTCCTTGTCGGCCACGAGTTCGATGCACACCATCAGGCCAATGCCGCGCACGTCGCCGACCATGGAAAAACGATCGGTAAACGGTGCCAGCCGCGACATCAGGTACTCGCCTTGTGCGCGAGCGTTCTCGACGACGTTCTCGCGTTCGAGAATGTCGAGTGCCGCCAGCGCCGACGCACAGGCCACCGGATGCCCGCTGTAGGTATAGCCATGCATCAGCGCACCGGTGCCGGATTCGTCATGCAGGAACGCATCGGCCACACGCGCATTGACGACCGTGGCACCGAGCGGCACGTAGCCGGAGTTGATGCCCTTGGCCAGACACATCAGATCGGGCTTCACACCCCAGAGTCGTGAACCGAACCAGGAGCCCGTGCGCCCGAAGCCGGTGACGACCTCGTCGGCGATCAGCAGGACGCCGTGACGGTCGCAGACTTCGCGCACCAGCGGCCAGAAATTCGGCGGCGGCACGATGACGCCGCCGGCGCCCTGCACCGGCTCGGCGATGAAGGCCGCGACGGTGTCCGGACCCTGGAAGCGGATCTCGCGCTCGAGCAGTTCGGCGCAGATCTCGCCCAGGCGGACCGGATCATCGGTATAGGGATTGCGGTAGAGCCACGGCGTGTCGATGTGGAAGCAGCCGGGCAGCAGGGGTTCGTAGGCGCGCCGGAACGAGGTGTTGCCGTTGACCGACATGCCGCCGAAATGCACGCCGTGATAGCCCTGCTTGAGTGCGATGAACTTGAAGCGGTCAGCCTGGCCTTCGAGCTTCCAGTACTGGCGCGCGATTTTCATCGCGCCTTCGACCGCATCCGAACCGCCGCTGGAAAAAGCGACGCGCGTCATGCCCTCCGGCGCCAGCAACGACACCAGGCGCGCCGACAGTTCGATCGCGCGCGGATGCGTCGTGCCGCGAAAGCACGAGTAATAGACGAGTTCGTCGAGCTGCTCGACGATCGCCTGCTTGATCTCGTCGCGACCGTAACCGAGATTGATGTTCCACAGGCCGCCAACCCCGTCGACGACCCGATGCCCGTCGACGTCGGTGACCCATACGCCATCCCCATGCGCGACGATGCGCGGCGGCTGCTCCTGCATCTGGCGCGGGTGCGCCATCGGATGGAGCATATAGCGCGCGTTGTCGGCACGCAGGGTTTCACTTGCCTTCACCTGACTCTCCACCGGTCTGTTCCGCGTGTCGTCGCCATCGGTCGCCCGGGCTTCATTCGACGCCGAGCAGCGTGCGTACCCGGGCGAAACAGCGCTCCGGATGGGCGACATCGAAATGTACTGCGCTCATGCCCACCTGCCGGGCGCCATCCACGTTGCGTAGCTGGTCATCGACAAACAGCACGCGCTGCGCCGTCAGGCCGAGGGCATCGAGTGCCAGCTGATACGCGCGCGGATCCGGCTTCAGGATCCGGGTATGCGTGGCATCGACGAGCACGTCGATGTCATGCAGCAGGCCGAGCCGGTCCATGAACGAACGGCCCCAGTACAGTTCCAGCTCGTTCGACAGGATGCCGACCTTCAGGCCGGCGGCTCGTGCGGCACGCACCGTCTGCCAGGCGGAGGCGCGAACCGCCAGATCCGGGTCTTCGCCACGGATGGCCTGGAAGAAATCCAGCGGCTTCCACGACGGCTGTCCGACCATCGCGCCGACCTCGGCCGCGCGGACGTCCCAGTACTCCCGCTCGCTGATCTCGTCGCGCTGCATGCGTTGCCAGAGGACATCGGTTGCCGGATCGACCGGCCCGAGCCAGTCGAGCGTGCCTGACGTCAGACCGAGCAGGCGTTCCGACTCGCGATGCCGTTCGAACGCAGTGAACGTGACGACACTGCCGAAATCAAGCAGCAGTGCATCGTATGTGCGTGCCCCGGATACGCCGCCCGCCGGTGAGCCCACCTGTGCTGCGGACGCGTCCCCACCCTGTTCCTCCCGGTCGTTCACGACCGGGTCTGCCACTTCATCGTTGTGCACCTGGATTCCTCGCTTGTCATCCATCCCGGCGCCGGCCATCGCCATGCACCGGGATTCCTTTCATCACTCCATTCTTGCGCCGTAGCGCAAGGCGTATTCCACTGCATCCCAGTGCAGTTCGGCCCGCGCGCCGGCCATTGTCGTGATCGGCCTGGCCTGCACGAGCACGATCGGTTCGCCGGCGCGACGCCCGCGCGGAACCACCCATTCGATGTCCACCGGGTAACCGTAGTGACGCTCGACGCCGATCAGTGCGCGCGCGATCGCATCGAGTTCGTCCTCATCGAGCACGCGCGCATTGCGGAAGGCCCGCGGCATCGGCCGTTCGAGCACCGCGCCGCGCCGGTAATCCATGACCGACACGGTGTCCTTCGCACCCACGCGATAATCGAGCACACGCAGGCCTTCACGATCCAGTTCGGCGTGATCGGGCGACACGACGCCCTGCACGACCGCCTCGCCGTACCCCCATGAACCCTCGATCACCAGGCGATCGGAACGCCCGGTGAGCGGATGCGCGGAAAAAGCCACACCGGCCGCACGCGCACGCACGAGTTCCAGCACGCCCACCGCCATTGGCGTGCCCCTGACTTCCAGCCCGCTGCGGATCCGGTAATCGAGTGCGCGCGCGGAATAGAGGCTGGCCCAGGCCCGGCGCAGGTGCAGATCGACTTCGTCCACGCCGGACACGCCCAGCCAGGTTTCGTACTGCCCGGCAAAACTGTGATCGGCCGCATCCTCGCCGACAGCGGAACTGCGCACTGCAACCGGCTTGTCGACCTCGCGCACATCGAAGCACAGTGCATCGTAGGCCTCGACCAGATCCTCGCGCATCGACGGCGGCAGGGCCGTCGCGTCGAACTCGCTGCGGATCCGTGCGGCAACCTCCTCGAGTTCGGCGAGCGTGACGTCCGCGCCCGCCGCCTGCGCCTGCCCGAGCCAGGCGTCGATCCTTGCGCCGATTCCGGTTGTGCCGATGAATTCCAGCCAGGCGCCGGTCGTCACCGCAAAGCCGTCGGGAACGGGAAAGCCGGCCGCCCCCAATGCAGCCAGACGCGCGATTTTCGGCCCGACGGATGCGCTGTCCGCCTCGCGCAGCCGGTGCATCGGCACCACGCGCCCATGCGTCGGGGTCGCCGGCGTCTGCCTGCCTCCACTCATCACATGCCCTCGGCCAGGATGATGACCGTTCCCGTGTCGCCGTCGACTTCGAGGTAGTCACCATCGCGGATGCGTTGCGTGGCGACGGCGGTGCCGACCACGCAGGGCACCCGGTATTCGCGGCTGACGATCGACGCGTGCGCCAGCGTGCCGCCCTGATCGCAGACACAGGCGGCGATGCGCGTGAAGGCCGGCGTCCAGCTCGGCGACGTTCCTTCGCACACGAGCACCTCGCCGGCCTGTACCGCGTGCAGTTCCTGCGGGCTGTGCAGCACGCGCGCACGACCCCGTCCCTTGCCGGGCGCGGCGCCCAGCCCGTGCAGGGTATCGGCGCCGCTGACGCCGGCACGCACTGCCGCCAGGAATTCGTCGGTGACTCCATCGAGTTCGATCAGGATCGGATCCGAGATCGAATCGGGTGCCGCACCCAGGTATTTCGGCATCTGCGCCCGGCGTTGCAGCCAGCCGGCATGGAAGGCGCGGCGCGCCGCGATGAGCGTACCGTGGCGCTCGAAATCCGCTTCGCCGCCGGCAATGGCGTCGAGTTCGCCAAGGAAAAGGAAAAAGACGTCGTCGACGTTTCCGGCGTGCCGACGCCGCGCGATCTCGAGCGCCGCGCGGCGCAACGGAATCGTCGCACGCAGGTCGATGTAATGATTGTGGTCTTCGTTCCACCAGACGAAGTTCGCCCGCTCGCAGGTGGCCAGTCCGTCGTCGAAGGCTCTGCGTTCGGCGCGCGTGAGGCGGCCGCGAATGGCTTCCAGCGCCTCGCCGCGCTCGTGACGCGCCTCCGAAAGCGCAGCGTTGAAATCATGCAGGTCGCTTCCTTCGAGCAGGAAGGTGCGCAGATTCCCCAGCGGCGTGACGGGTGATTCACGCCAGCTCGGCAGACGCGGATCGGCCATCGAGTCGGTGCGCCAGCCCCATTCGTCAAGGAAAGCGTTGAAGCGCTCCTTCCATTCCCGCGCATCGGCGTGTTCGAGCGCCGCCGCGATGTCCTCCGCCGGGTGATCCACGAACAGACGTTCGAGCGCCGTGCCACGCAGCGCACGCGCGAGTCCGCACAGCGCACGGTCGCAGGCGGTGATCGTCGACTCGCGCCCCTGCAGCAGGCGCGGCACCTCGGTGCGCCCGATGCCCAGCTCGGCGCACAGCCCGTAGAAGCCCGCCTGATTCAGGATCAGCGGGTACATGAGCTCGAAGTGGATTTCCCAGGCGCGCCGCTGGAACACGCGCGCATCGCGCAGCCTGGCAAGGAGGGCGGCATCGGTGTCGTCAGCCGGATCGTGCCGCTCGAAGCGCCGTGCTTCCGTATCCAGCCAGTCCACATGCGCCCGCCACAGCTGCGGAAAGCCGTCCAGAAACGCCGGCAGATTCGTGCGCAGATGCTCCGCACGGCGATCGGCCTCCCGGGCCGAAGCCTGCTCCAGCTCCGTGAAATACGGATGCGTGCCGGCCAGGCGAACGGTCAGGCCGTTCGAGGTCGGCAGGGGCACACGATCGGCGGCCTGTTGCGTCGCCCAGGCAAAGCCGTCATCGAGATACGACAGTCCGAGCGGCGTGACCCCTTCGGGAAACCGGTATTCGAGCAGCCAGAAGCGTTCAAGATCCTCCTGGCGCAGTGGCGCGACCCTTTCATGGCGCACCAGATCGGGCCGATGCGCTTCGTCAGCTCCCGGATAGCCTGGATCGTCGACGATCTGCTGCACGATGGACGGCGACGAATGCGTCGCAACGGGCGTCGGACTCGATGATGCTGCGGTGGAATGCATCGGCAGGATGGTCGGCGAAAGTTTCCATCGAGTGTGCAGAATGCCGGATTGGTTGTCAATGCAACCAAACCGCCTTCTCGCCGACCTGCGCCGAAGCCTGTGCGTGATCTGCACCGACGCGCGGCGTGAGGATGAACCCGGGAAATCCCGGGACGGCCGGAAGCCGCACAGAAACGGTTGCAACGACAACCATTCCAGGGACGAGAACCGGGCAACCGCAAGCACGAACCTCGCCGGCGAGCGGCATGCGGACCCCGGGGGCCGGGTCGACCGCCGGGGTTGCATATATCATCGGGACATTCTTTTCACTGCATTCCTGCCGCGCATGACCGATGGCAACGACTCGTTGTGGCTGCACGAGTACATTCCCTACAAGCTCTCGGTTGTCGCCAACCGTCTGAGCCAGTCGATCGGTGGGCTGTTCGAGCAGCGCTTCGGCATCCAGATTCCCGAATGGCGCATCCTGATGGCCCTGTACGCACACGGTCCGATGGCGCCCAACGGCGTGGTCGAGCAGACCAGCATGGACAAGGCGCGCGTGAGCCGCGCGCAGCGACGCATGGTCGAACTCGAACTGCTGGCCGTCAGTGAAGACCCGCGCGACCGCCGACGACTGGTGCTCTTTCTCACCAAAAAGGGCGAAGCGCTGTGCCGTTCGATCATTCCGGCCGTCCGGGACATGGAAGCCTGGTTTCTCACCGTGCTCGACCCCGAGGAGCGGCGGATTCTCGATCGGGCATTGACGCGACTGCTCGAGCGCAGTCAGGAACTGCGCAACGGCCTGCAGCCGATCGTCGAGGAAGTGACGAACACCGAACGACCCGAAGAAGTCTGAGATTCCCTTGCGCATCACCCGACTGATCCGCATCCTGTTCGTCGCCTGGCGCTTCGGACTGGATGAGCTGGCGGTCGCCGGCGCGGCGGCAACGATGCGCTCGCGCTGGCTGCTGCTCGCCGGGCGGGTGCTGCGCTTCGGCCGACGGCTCGACACGCCGCCAGGGGTGCGCCTGCGCCAGGCGCTGGAGAGTCTGGGACCGATTTTCGTCAAGTTCGGCCAGGTCCTGTCGACGCGCCGCGACCTGCTCAGCATCGACATCGCCGACGAACTCGCCCGGTTGCAGGACCGCGTGCCGCCGTTCGACGGCGCCATCGCCGTGCGCGAAATCGAACGCGGGCTGCGCCGGCCGATCGACGAGCTGTTCGCCTCATTCACGATCGAACCGATCGCCTCGGCCTCGATCGCCCAGGTGCATCTGGCCCGCCTGCACGACGGCCGTGAAGTCGCCGTCAAGGTCGTGCGCCCGGGCATGGCGGCGATCATCGGACGCGATCTCGAACTGATGCGCACCGCCGGCGGCCTGCTCGTGCGCCTGTCCGCCGATGCACGCCGCCTGCGCCCGCTCGACGTCATCGACGAATTCGACACCTATCTGCACGACGAACTCGACCTGATCCGCGAGGGCGCCAACGCCAACCAGCTGCGCCACAACTTCGAAGGCACGCGCCTGCTGCGCGTGCCGGAGATCTACTGGGACTGGTGCGCCCCGAACGTGCTGACCATGGAGCGCATGCACGGCTTTCCGATCAGCCAGATCGAACGCATGCGCGCCGCCGGCATCGATCTGAAGAGACTGTCACGCGAAGGCGTGGAGATCTTTTTCACGCAGGTGTTCCGCCACGGTTTCTTCCACGCCGACATGCACCCCGGCAACATTCTCGTCGGGGCCGAAGGCGACGACTTCAATCGCTACATCGCGCTGGATTTCGGCATCGTCGGCACCCTGTCCGAATTCGACAAGAACTACCTGGCGCAGAATTTCCTCGCCTTCTTTCGTCGCGACTACCGGCGCGTGGCCGAACTGCACGTCGAGTCGGGCTGGGTGCCGGCGGGCACGCGCGTCGAGGATCTGGCGGGCGCGGTACGCGCCTGTTGCGAACCGTTCTTCGACCGCCCGCTGAAGGAGATCTCGCTCGGGTTGGTGCTGCTGCGCCTGTTCCAGACCTCGCGCCGCTTCAACGTCGAAATCCAGCCGCAGCTGGTACTGCTGCAGAAGACCCTGCTGAACATCGAGGGCCTGGGCCGCCAGCTCGATCCCGATCTCGATCTGTGGGTCACGGCCAAGCCGATCCTGGAGCGCTGGATGCACGACCAGATCGGCCTGAACGGACTGCTCGAACGCCTGCGCATCGAATCGGCACAGTGGAGCCGGCTGCTGCCGGAACTGCCGCGTCTGGCGCACCAGGCATTGCAGCGCCAGGCGGCCCAGGAGCGCGAACCCATGGCGCACGCGATCGATCGTCTTGTCCGCGAACAGCGCGCGATCCGGCGCTGGCTCGCACTGCTCGCCGTGCTGATCGCCATCCTCGGCGTGATCGGCCTGATGCGCTGAAAACGGCGTCCGGACGGCCCGGGCCCGTCCCTGTCCGGCGTGCGGCCCGCGCGTTCGCTGACCGGCAGCGATGCATCAACTGCACACACCTGTCCAACGGCGGGCGGCGCCTGCACAGGAGCCGGGAAATCAGCTAATCTGTCGCGCTTTTCGATTCTCCCTGACCTCGGGAGTCCAGGCGTTCCGACAGTGCGCCGATCCGTCCTCCGGCTTCCCGGCGACCGTTGTCTGCCGGAATCTTCCGCTGCTGCGCGAATCTTCACCGTCCGCCGATGCTGACCACTCTCGTCATGATCTACCTGGCCGTGACCGTCGGGATCGGCCTGTACGCTGCACAGCGGGTGCGCAACTCGCGCGACTATCTCGTCGCCGGACGAAGCCTGCCGCTGTACATGAACATGGCCACGGTATTCGCCACCTGGTTCGGCGCCGAAACCGTTCTGGGCGTTTCGTCGACCTTCCTGCGCGACGGCCTCGGCGGCATCGTCGCCGACCCTTTCGGCGCTGCCTTCTGCCTGATCATCGTTGCGCTCTTCTTCGCCCGGCCGTTCTACCGGATGGAACTGCTCACGATCGGCGACTTCTATCGCAAGCGCTACAACCGCACCGTCGAGATCGGCACCGGTGTGGCCATCACGCTGTCGTACCTGGGCTGGACATCGGCACAGATGGTCGCGCTCGGCATCGTCTTCAACACCCTGTCGGCCGGCTCGATCCCGCTCACGCAGGGCATCATCATGGGTGCCGGCATCGTGCTCGTCTACACGCTGTTCGGCGGCATGTGGTCGGTCGCCTTCACCGACCTGTTCCAGACGACGATCATCATCGTCGGCCTGCTCTACATCGCGATGTTGCTGGCTGACATGGCCGGTGGCTTCGGCGCCGTATGGGAAGTGGCAACCGCCGAAGGCAAGCTCGATTTCTGGCCGAAAGCGAATCTGAAGGACTGGATTGCCTTCCTCGCCGCCTGGGGGACGATGGCGATCGGCTCGATTGCCCAGCAGGACGTGTTCCAGCGGGTGACCTCGGCGAAGAACGAGGACATCGCCGTACGCGGCACATTGATCGGCGGCACCTTCTATCTCTTCTTCGCCTTCGTGCCGATGTTCATCGCCGTCTCGGCGCTGCTCATCGAACCCGACAAGGTGCATGCGATCCTGGCCGACGACAGCCTGGATTTCCAGCTGATCCTGCCGCAGCTGATTCTCAACCAGACGCCGATGTTCGCTCAGGTGATGTTCTTCGGCGCGCTGCTGTCGGCGATCCTGTCGACGGCCAGTGGCGCCCTGCTGGCGCCGACCGCGGTCTTCACGGAAAACGTTCTGCGCCCGTTGCTGGGCGGGCGCATCGACGACCGGCAGATGTTGCTGATGCTGCGCATGGTGCTCGTGATCTTCGCGCTGGCGGTGATGCTGTTTGCGCTGCACAGCGAATCGTCGATGTTCCAGATGGTGCAGAATGCGTACAAGGTGACGCTGGTCGCGGCATTCACGCCGCTGGCCTTCGGCCTGTTCTGGCGCCGCTCGACCCCGCAGGGGGCGATGATGTCGATCGTGTTCGGACTCGTCGCCTGGGGAATCGCCGAGTTCACCGCCCCGGAGGCGCTCGTTCCGCCACAGTTCATCGGCCTGGGCGCATCGATTTTCGGCATGGTCTTCGGCTCGCTGGCGCCAGCCGTCGCCGGTGGAACCGGTCATCCGGATGCGGTGGGCGAAAGGAATGTGCGATAAGACCACCCCGGACGGCGCCGCACATGCGACAGTCGGAGCGGCACAGTCGCCAAAGCTGTGTCAATATTTCCGACAGACTCGACATCTGCGGACAGGCAACGGGAAGCGAAGGGAAAAATGAACATCGTCATTCTGGCTGCCGGCATGGGCAAGCGGATGCGCTCGACCCTTCCCAAGGTCCTGCACACCCTCGCCGGCAAACCGCTGCTGCAGCACGTCGTCGACACCGCGCGCGCGCTGGCGCCGCGCTCGGTCACGGTCGTCTACGGGCATGGCGGCGAATCCGTGCCGCAGGCGGTCCCGGGCAGCGATCTGCGCTGGGTGCTGCAGGCACCACAACTGGGCACCGGACATGCGGTCCGACAGGCGCTGCCGGAACTCGATCCCGAAGTGCCCACCCTGGTCCTGTACGGCGACGTGCCGCTGATCCGGCCGGAAACGCTGACGCGCCTCCAGACGGCCGCCGGCCGTGACCGTCTGGCACTGCTCACCCTCGAACTCGACGATCCGACCGGCTACGGACGCATCGTGCGCGAATCCGGCCGGATCGTGCGGATCGTCGAGGAGCGCGATGCCAACGCAGGCGAACGCACCATCCGTGAAATCAACACCGGCATCCTGGTTGCGCCGACGACCGCGCTGGCGCGCTGGATCGCAGGCCTGCGCAACGACAACGCACAGGGCGAGTACTACCTGACCGACATCGTCGCGCAGGCCATCGGCGACGCCGTCGACGTCACGTCAGTGCACCCGGACCACGCCGGCGAGACGCTCGGCGTCAACAGCAAGGGGCAGCTCGCCCGGCTCGAGCGTCTGTTCCAGTTGCAGCAGGCCGAACGCCTGATGGAGGAGGAAGGCGTGCAACTGGCCGATCCGGCACGCATCGACGTGCGTGGCGAACTGCGCTGCGGACAGGATGTCTTCATCGACGTCGGCTGCGTCTTCGAGGGCGAGGTCGAACTCGGTGACGGGGTCTGGATCGGACCCTACTGCACCATCCGTTCGACGCGGATCGCCGCGGGCGCACGGATCTTTCCACATTCCTGCCTCGATGGCGCCAGTGTCGGCGAACGCGCCCGCGTCGGTCCGCTGGCGCGCCTGCGCCCGGGCGCCGAACTCGGCGCGGAGACACACGTCGGCAACTTCGTCGAGGTCAAGAACACGCAGATGGGCGCAGGGTCGAAGGCGAACCACCTCGCCTACCTCGGGGATGCACAGATCGGCGCGCGCGTAAACATCGGCGCCGGAACGATCACCTGCAATTACGATGGCGTGAACAAGTACCGGACGATCGTCGAAGACGACGTCTTCATCGGCAGCGACAGTCAGCTCGTCGCACCGGTTCGCGTCGGACGCGGAGCCACCATTGGCGCCGGGACGACACTGACCCGCGACGCGCCGGCCGAACGTCTGACCCTGTCGCGGACACGGCAGACGACAGTGGAAACCTGGCACCGCCCGGCACGCACGAAACCCCAGACCGCCTGAGAACGCATCAAGCCGGGCGTCACCGCCCGGCGTTCTCGCCCGAAACCCGCTTCGGGCCCGGGAAACCAGCAACGGGAGATTCATCGGACCCATGTGTGGCATCGTTGGAGCGGTTGCGCAGCGTAACGTCGTGCCGATCCTCATCGAGGGTCTGCGCAAGCTCGAGTATCGCGGCTACGATTCGGCCGGCATCGCCATTCTTGACGGGACGATGCAGCGCATCCGTTCCGTCGGACGCGTCGCGGACCTCGAAACGCAGACGCACCGGACGGGCGTGTCGGCACCGACCGGCATCGCGCACACGCGCTGGGCGACGCACGGCGGCGTCTGCGAAAGAAATGCCCATCCGCATTTTTCCGCGCGCGACGATATCGAAGTCTCGGTCGTGCACAACGGCATCGTCGAGAATCACGAGGCACTGCGCGCACGCCTGCAACTCGCCGGCTACGAGTTCGCCAGCGATACCGACACCGAAGTGATCGCGCATCTGCTGCACAGTCATCTGCGCGACGGGAAGACGCTGTTCGCGGCCGTGCAGCATACGGTGCGTGAACTCGAGGGCACTTACGCCATCGCCGCGATCCAGCGTGCCGAGCCGCACACGGTGGTCGGCGCGCGCAAGGGCTCTCCGCTGCTGCTGGGCATCGGCACGGGCGAACATTACCTCGCCTCCGATACGTCGGCGCTGCTGCAGGTCACCCGGCACGTCGCCTATCTCGAGGACGGCGACGTCGTGCGCATCGACACGAACGGCTACGAGATCGTCGATGGTGAGAGCCGTCCGGTCGAGCGCGCCGTCATCGAAAGCCGGCTGTCGGCCGATTCGATCGAACTGGGTCATTATCAGCATTACATGCAGAAGGAAATCTTCGAGCAGCCCGGCGCCATCGCCAACACGCTCGAGATCCTGACCAACGCCCGCTCGGTATCAGCCGGTCTGTTCGGGGTCGACGCACAGGAGATCCTGGAGCGCACGCAGCACATCCTGATCCTTGCCTGCGGCACCAGCCATCACGCCGGACTGGTGGCCAGATACTGGCTGGAGGCGATTGCCGGCATCCCGGTTTCCGTCGAGATCGCCAGCGAATATCGCTACCGGGAATCCGTCGCCCTGCCGAAGACGCTGGTCATCACGATCTCGCAGTCCGGCGAAACGGCCGATACGCTGGCTGCGCTGCAGCATGCGACGACACTCGGCCTGCGCGATTCACTGGCCATCTGCAACGTGCCCGAATCGGCCCTGGTGCGCCAGAGTCGCCTGCGGTTCCTGACCCGCGCCGGCCCGGAAATCGGCGTGGCGTCGACCAAGGCGTTCACGACGCAGCTGACCGTCCTGTTCGTGCTCACACTGGTACTCGCGCGTCTGCGGGGCCGACTGTCGGCACAACGGGAAAGCGAATTACTGGCCCAATTGCGTCATCTGCCGACGGCCCTGAACCGCGTGCTCGAATGCGAGATGGCAGTGCGCCACTGGGCCAACCGTTTCGCACCCAGGCAGCATGCACTGTTCCTCGGGCGCGGGATCCACTATCCGATTGCGCAGGAAGGTGCGCTCAAGCTCAAGGAAATCACCTACATCCACGCCGAGGCCTACGCCGCCGGCGAACTCAAGCACGGCCCGCTGGCGCTGGTCGATCGCGAGATGCCGGTCGTCGCCGTGGCACCGAACGACACCCTGATCGAAAAGCTCAAGTCCAATCTGCAGGAAGTACGTGCGCGCGGCGGAGAACTCTTCATTTTCGCCGACCAGGACGCCCGCATCGAACCAAGCGACGGCGTCAACATCATCAACCTGGGCGGCCATGCCGGTCTGCTGTCGCCAATCCTGCACACCGTTCCGCTGCAGCTGCTCGCCTATCACGTCGCACTCGCCCGTGGCACCGACGTGGACAAGCCGAGGAACCTGGCCAAGTCGGTGACGGTCGAGTGACACCTGCGAAGCGACCGGCCATAACCGGTTGCCTCGCAGGTCCCGGGACGGATTTCCCGCCCGGGTGCCCGACTCCGATCAGTCCGGCATTGCCAGCTGCTTGACCAGTGCCTTCCCGTCCGGCTTTTCCTGGTAGCGGATGAAACCGAGCAGCGGGATGTCCGCCAGGAAGTCCTTGAGCGTGCCGACGGTTTCCGAAATGCACATCATGTCGAGTTCCATCTCGTTGGCGACCCAGCCGGAGATCGGCAATCCACGCGCCTTGATGGCCTCGACCGTCAGCAGTGTGTGGCTCAGGCAACCCTGGCGCAGGCCGACCACCAGGATCACCGGCAGACCCAGCTGTTCGGCCAGATCGGCCTGGGTCTGGGTATCGTTGAGCGGCGCGCAGAAGCCGCCGATTCCTTCGACGATGACCAGATCGGCCATCGTGCGCACTTCCTCGAAGCAGTGCTGGATGTGGTTGAGGTCGATCACCTTGCCGACACCCTTGGCCGCAATGTTCGGCGCCACCGGCTCTTCGAAGTGGTAGGGGTTCAGATATCGGCGCGGAGCATCGACGTTGCTCGCCTCCATCAACCGGTCCATGTCGTCGCCCTTGCCGGCCACGACGGGCTTGAGCCCCAGAACCTTCATGTCCCAGGACAGCGCCGCGGTGTGCAGCATCCCGGTCGCGATCAGCGACTTGCCGACTTCCAGATCCGTGCCGGTCACGAAATACGCCTGTTTCATCAGATGATCTCCAGAGAAATTCGGTTTGATTCCATGCGGGGCTGGCCTCGACCAGATCCGGTCTGACGAAGCCGGATCTCATGGTGCTCCTCGATGCCACGTCTGAAGTGTATCAAGCGGGCCCGGCACATCGACGGGGCGGTGCGGAAACGGGCGGCCCCGCCGGCTCGCGGACGAAAGCCGGCCAGACGAGGGAGCGCACGCCGTGGTTCCCGTTCCGGGCGGACGGTGCTGCCGACCCAACCGGGGTAGCATCACTGCATGCCGTGCCCGGTACCACCGTCGTGACCGGCTGCATGCCGGCGTGCCTGGTGCATCGACCGACGGCGTGGCACGAATCCCGCATCCGGCGCGACCCGGTGCAGTGTTTTCGACTGCAGCCGAACTCGCGCCGCATGCCCCGCACTGCCACTTCGAAGGAAAACCGACATGTTGATCGAGCGTATCTGGACCGCCAATGCCTGGCGCAACTTCAACTACCTGATCGCCTGCCCGGAAACGGGCGAAGCGCTGGCCATCGACCCGCTCGATCATGAAAAATGCCTGGCCACGGCGAAAGAGCGTGGCTGGGAGATCACGCAGATCCTCAACACCCACGAACACGCCGATCACACCGGTGGCAACGACGCCGTCGTGGCGGCCACGGGCGCCAAAGTGATTGCCCATCACAAGGCCGGCGCCAGCATTCCCGGCATGGATCGCGGTGTTCAAGCCGGTGATGTGATCAAGGTCGGGCGCACGGTCGAACTCGAATGCCTGGACACCCCTGGGCACACGATGTGCCATGTCTGTCTGCGCTCGCACACGGACGAGCCGGCCCTGTTTTCCGGCGACACACTGTTCAATGCCGGGGCCGGCAACTGCCACAACGGCGGCGATCCGCACGAGCTGTACAAGACCTTCGTGCAGCAACTGGCGCGACTGCCGGACAACACGCGCATCTATCCCGGACACGATTACATCGAGAACAATCTGAAATTCACGCTCGCCTGTGAGCCGGACAATGCAAAAGCGGCCGAACTGCTGGCCAGCGTGAGCGGCCAGGATCCGGCGCAGTCGATCGTCACGACAATCGCGCAGGAAAAGGACGTGAACACTTTCCTGCGTCTGGACAGCACCAGCGTGGCGGCGGCCTTGCGGGAGCGGTTTCCGGAGCTGTCCGCCACGCCCGATCCGGAAACCGTCTTCGTCCGGCTGCGCGAACTGCGCAACAGCTGGTAGACCCATCGCGTACCACCCGCGACGCGGGCATCGGTGTCGGGTCGCGCGCTGACGCACCCCAGGGACTAGCTGGCGAACCCCAGGGACTGTCCGGCGCGCCCCGGGGATTGTCTGGCGAGCTGCGGGAATCTTTCGCCGCGCGCCAGTAATCAGCCGGCGTCGGGTGCGACTTCCTGTCGTGCGCCGCGGGTGTCGTCTTCAGCCCTGGTCAGCGGCCGGGTCTCCAGGGGCGGTGCCGCCGGCAGGCCGGTCACCGTCAGGATTTCCTGCTCGTCGAGCGTCTCGCGCTCCATCAGCGCGGCGACCAGCGCGTCGAGCTCCCGGCGGTGCGCGTGCAACAGGCGGGTCGCCTCCTCATGGCTCTCGCCGATGATGCGCTGCACTTCGGCATCGATGGCGCGCGCAGTCTCCTCGCTGACGGCGCGATCGCCGGCGAAGCCGCCGTACGCCGGTCCGCCCAGATACGGGTTCTCGCGCGGCGCGAGCTGGACCATGCCGAGCCGGTCGCTCATGCCCCAGCGGGTGACCATGTTGCGCGCCAGTTGCGTCGCCTGCTCGATATCGTTCTCGGCGCCGGTCGTGCGCGTGCCGTAGACCACTTCCTCGGCCACCCGCCCGCCGAGCATGCCGATGATGCGCGCGCGCAGATACGCCTCGGGATAATTGTAACGATCGGCCTCGGGGCGCTGGTAGGTGACGCCGAGTGCCCGCCCGCGCGGCACGATCGACACCCGGTGCACCGGATCGGCTCCCGGCACCACCAGCCCGAGGATCGCGTGCCCGCTCTCGTGATAGGCGATGCGTTCGCGATCGGCGTCGCTGAGCAGGATCGGCCGTTCGGGGCCGAGCGCGATCTTTTCGAGCGCATCCATGAAGTCCTTCGCACGCACCGCATCGAGATCGCGACGCGCCGCCAGCAGGGCCGCCTCATTGACCAGATTACGCAGATCCGCGCCCGACAGGCCCGGCGTCGAGGCACCGAGTTCGGCCAGATCGACGTCGGCGGCCAGCGGGACATTGCGCGTGTGCACCTGCAGGATGGCCTCGCGCCCGCGCCGGTCGGGCAGATTGACGACGACGTGCCGATCGAAGCGGCCCGGGCGCAGCAGCGCCTTGTCGAGCACGTCCGGCTGGTTGGTCGCCGACAGGACGATGATCCCTTCGCGACTGGAAAAACCGTCCATCTCGGTGAGGATCTGGTTCAGCGTCTGCTCCTGTTCGCTCGCGCCGCCGATGGCCATCTGGCCGCGCGCGCGCCCGATCGCGTCGAGCTCGTCGATGAAGATGATGGCCGGTGCATGCTCGCGCGCCTGCTTGAACAGATCGCGCACACGCGCGGCACCCACGCCGACGATCATTTCGACGAACTCGGACGCGCTCATCGAGAAGAAGGGCACGCCCGCTTCGCCGGCCACCGCGCGCGCCAGCAGCGTCTTGCCGGTGCCGGGCGCGCCGATCAGCAGCACGCCTTTCGGCGCCGTGCCGCCCAGCCGCTGGTATTTCTGCGGATCCTTCAGGAAATCGACGATCTCGACGAGCTCGTTTTCCGCTTCGTCGATTCCGGCGACGTCGTCGAAGGTCACTTTCTTCGCGCTCTCCTGATCGTAGCGACGGGCCCGGCTCTTGCCGATCCCCATCATGCCGCCCATGCCACCCACACCGCCCATCCCCTGCTGGGCACGCCGGATGAGCCAGAAGTAGAAAACGATGAAAAGGATCGCCGGGCCGAAACCGAACAGCAACGTCGCCAGCGGACTGCTGCCGGTCTGGATCGGCACGGCGCTGATCTCGACCCGGTGCTCGATCAGAAACGCTTCGAGACCGTTGTCGACGAAGGCCGGCAGCACCGTCGTGAAGGTATCGGAGGTCCGCGGCTCCTGCTGCAGGCGCTGCTGCGCGCGTGTCGAGCCGGGAGCCACCGGCAGGGCTTCGCCCGGCGGCGGCCAGGTGATCGGCGACTGCAGCCGGCCCTCGATCGTCTGCCCCTGGTTGTAGATCGCCTCGACATTGCCCTTGGCGACTTCCTGCTTGAACGCCGTGTACGGCAACGGGATCATTTCACCCGGCGCCGGAAAGAGCAGACGCACGAGAAACCAGTTGGCGAGCAGCAGGAAGGCGAACAACAGCCAGGTGCGGTTCGACGGCATGCGCCCCGTGCCCTGGGTGCCGCCCGGCCGGCCGGCTCCGTTCGGCGCCCCCGCTGGTGATCCCGCAGAGCCGGGCGGGCGCCGGTTCACGCCATTCGTTCCCCAGGCAAACAGGGCGCCACGCCTGTCGGGTCTGCGTCGATCGGATTCGGCCATGACGAAGGGGTCCAGGGTTGGCCGCACCCGAAGAAACGGGCGGGCGATTCACACGACGGCCGCGTCAGTCGGAAATGTCGGTTGCTCCTGACCAGAGCCGTACCCGGAAACACGATACCGTGTTTTCCGAAACTCCGTCCTGCCGTGCGTGCGGACGCGCATGGGCGACAATCGCGGCTGATCGTGCGGCGCCGGCCAGGCGGGCCGCCTGCGGGCGCCCGGCAGCGGCGTGGTTCGTTCCCGCCCGGAGCCGCACCGCCCCGGACACGACCGATTCCTGTCTCTCACACGCCTGACGAATCTGCCGCGGAGATTCCCTTTTGCCGATCTCTCCCCCGGAAGCACCCCTGCAACCGGTGCCGTCGCCCACGGCCTGGGCGCCGCTGAACCTGCCGATCTTTCGCATGTTGTGGGCCGTCTGGATGACGGCGAACACCTGCATGTGGATGAACGACGTCGCTGCCGCCTGGCTGATGAGCACCCTGACGCCGTCGCCGGTGATGGTCGCGCTGGTACAGACGGCGGCGACGCTGCCGGTATTCCTCCTCGGCCTGGGCAGCGGCGCACTGGCCGACATCCTCGACCGGCGCCGCTTCCTGGTCATCACACAGTTCTGGGTCGTCGGCACGGCGACCCTGCTGTGCCTGGCGACACTGACCGGCACGATCGACCCAGTGCTGCTGCTCGTGCTCGTGTTCCTGAACGGCATCGGGCTGGCGATGCGCTGGCCGGTCTACTCGGCGATCGTGCCCGGACTCGTGCCGCGGGTGCAGTTGCCGGCCGCGCTCGCCCTGAACGGCGTCGCGATGAATGTCTCACGCATCGTCGGACCGATCGCCGCCGGCGCGCTGATCGCCAGCGCCGGTACCGAATACGTCTTCGTGCTCAACGCCGTGCTGTCGCTGGTTGCGGCACTGGTCATCCTGCGCTGGAAAACCGAAAAGAAGACCAGCGCACTGCCCGGCGAGCGTTTTCTTGGCGCGATCCGCGTCGGCGTCCAGTATGTGCGCCAGTCGGACCGCATGCGCTCGGTGCTGCTGCACGTCATCATCTTCTTCAGCCAGTCGACGACGCTGATTGCACTGCTGCCCCTGCTCGCGCGGCGCATCGACGATGGCTCGGCAATGACCTTCACCGTTCTGCTGGCCGCAATGGGCGCCGGCGCCATCGCCTCGGCATTCGTGCTGCCGCGTTTTCGTGCAACGACGACGCGCGACGAGCTGCTGCGCTACGGCTCGTTCGTCCAGGCAGCCACGATGGCCGGCGTCGCGTTCTCGCCCACGCTGTGGTTGGCGATTCCGCTGATGATTCTCGCCGGCGGCGCCTGGCTGATCGCAGCCAACTCGCTGTCGGTCTCGGCGCAACTGGCACTGCCCGATTGGGTACGCGCGCGCGGCATGTCGATCTACCAGGTCGCACTGATGGGCGGAGCCGGCCTCGGTGCGGCCTTCTGGGGGCAATTCGCCTCGTGGACCGACGAGCGCGTGAGCGTCGCGGCGGCCGCCGCCGTCGGTACCGGATTGCTGTGGCTGACGCGCCGCCACCGGATCCACGGCGGCGTCGAGGAAGACCTGACGCCGCAATCGTGGAAAGCACCGGTCACGCACGAGCCGGTACCGCCGCTGGCGGGCCCCGTGCTGACGACGATCGAATACCGGATCGATCCGGCCCGCGTCGGCGAATTCCGCGAGATCATGCAGGAGACGCGGCGCAGCCGTCTGCGCGGCGGCGCACTGTCCTGGGAACTGTTTCGCGATACCGTCGAACCCGACCGCTTCATCGAGTATTTCGTCGACGAGAACTGGGTCGAACACCTGCGCCGCTTCGATCGCTTCACCGTCTCCGACATCGCGCTGCGGCAGCGACGTTTCGCACTGCACGTCGGCAAGGAGCCGCCGATCGTCACGCGCAGCATCGCCGAACCGCTCGAGCGCGACTGAACCGGAATCGGCAGCGCTCATCGACGGCGAACCATGGATATAATCTTCGCCAGCATGTCGCATCTCCGTACCCGGACCCGGTTCGGCGGCACACGCAGGCTTCCGGAGTCACGGGCCGGCAGGCGTCTGCCAGCCGCACTCGCCTGCCTGGCATTCCTGTTGCAGGCCCTGGTTCCGTCCTTTGCCTGGTCCGTCGCGGCACGACACGGCGCTGCCGGCAGTCCGCCGGATCTGCTGGTCGGCACGATCTGCTCGGCGCACGCTTTCGACGGCGATACCGTGGCCGACCCGGCACGTACCGGCGACCCGGCCCCGCCGGAGCCGCTGCCGGCGGCTGCGCACTGCCCATTGTGCCTGCTGCCGACCGGCAGCGACAGCGCGCCGCTGGCCCCCTTCTTTCCGGCCCTGGCCACGCCCGCCGCACCAGACCAGCCGGCGATCGACACGGCAACCGAAGTTCCGCCGACGATCTGGCGGCGCTCGCCATCCGCGCGTGCCCCTCCGACGGCCTGAGAACCGCTGACGTCTTTTGCCATCGGTCGCGCCTGCAAGGCCCGTCCGATTCCCCGACAGGCTGACGGAAAATTCGTCGAACGATTCCGCCGCCTGGTTCCGCCTGGACGACGCGCCACACCTGTGCCATCCGCGCCGTGTACCGCCGTCGATCCGGGCCCATCCGGACAGCACCAGATCATCATGACCAAGCACTCTCATTCGGCCGGACCGCGGCCATCCTTCCGATTCCCGGCTTCGGGCCGCCGCCCCATCGTTCACGGCCCGTCCGCCCGACGATTCCGCGCCGGCCTGTGCGCCACCCTGATCGCCGGGTGCCTGGCTGCGGCGCTGCCCGGCGGCGTCCACGCCGACACCAGAATCGACGACGCCTGGACGCGCGCCACGGTCAGCGCACAGCGCACCAGCGGTGCCTTCATGACCATCACCTCCGACACGCCGGCCCGACTCGTTGCCGTGCACACCCCGGTGGCCGGCATTGCCGAAATCCATGAAATGACCATGGTCGACAATGTCATGCGCATGCGCCCCATCGAGTCGCTGGCCCTGCCGGCCGGCACTGCGGTCGTCCTGAAGCCGGGTGGATATCATCTGATGCTGCTCGATCTGAAGGCCCCGCTGCAGGAAGGAGAGCGGATCCCGCTGACGCTGACGATCGAAAGTGACGACGGCACGCGCGACGACGTGACCGTGCAGGCCACGGTACGTGCGCTGACGGCCCGCCCGGCCGACCATGGCGGCACCATGGACACGACCGGTCACGGACACGGCCGACACTGACAAGGGGAAGGAGACGCCACAACCCGTCACCGCGCAGCGGAAGTCTGCGCGCCGGAAGGATCCGCCGGACGTTGGTCGTCCGGATGGCTTCGGGCGCGCGGATTTCCAGCGTGCGGGACGCTTCGCCGGGGATGCGTGGACCCGAAATGTCCGGCCAATGACCCCTCGGCCGGACATTTCTTGACGGCGATCGTGAAACGTGCGGAAATGCTGCCGTCCTTCAAGATGTATTATCAATAGATCTTTCAACCGAGGGTGCAATCGATGAAATCCGTTTCCGCCGGCGGTGTCGTCCCCTTGCTCGAACCCGAACCGGCCACGCCGCAGCAGCAGCGTTCCGTTGTCCTGCGACTGGCATTCCGGCCTTTCTATCTGCTCGCGGCCATCTGGGCCGCGCTGGCGGTTCCGCTCTGGATCGCACAGTTCGCCGGCGTGCTGGCGCCACCGGCGACCTATCCGGCCATACTCTGGCACGCGCACGAAATGACATTCGGCTTCGTGCTTGCCGTCGTCGTCGGCTTCCTGCTGACCGCGAGCCGCGTCTGGACCGGGGTGGAAACACCGCGGGGCGCACCACTGCTGGGCCTGGTCGCCTTGTGGGTGGGCGCGCGCATCTTCAACTACATTGGCCCGGCATCGGTCGCGATGGTGTTCGATGCCGCGTTTCTGATCGCAGCGATGATCGCGCTCGGCACGGTGCTGCTGAAGGCGCGCAATTACCGCAATCTGTTCACGCTGGCGATCCTGACCGTGTTCCTGATCGCCAATTCGCTGTTTCACCTGGCACTGTCCGGACGGATCGACGCTTCACCGCTGCTGGCGGCGCATCTGTTCGTCTACGTCGTGCTCGTGCTGATCACGGTCATCGGTGGACGCGTCATCCCCACGTTCACGGCCAACGCCCTGCGCGGCATTCGTCAATGGCGCGACCGCCGCCTCGACTGGACGTCACTGGCCGTGACAATTCTCGCCTTCCTGCTGGTTCTGCTGCCGTCACCGGCCGCGCTCACGGCAACGGTCTGCGTGCTCGCCGCCATGCTGCAGGCGGCGCGGCTGATCGGCTGGAATCCCTGGGCGACACGCCATCATCCGATCCTGTGGATCCTGCATCTCTCGTATGCCTGGCTGCCGATCGGACTGCTGCTGCTCGCGCTGAGCCGGCTGGATGTCGTCGGGGAATCGGCAGCGCTGCATGCGCTGACGCTCGGCGTCATCGGCGGCCTGATCATCGGCATGATCACGCGCACCGCACTGGGTCACACGGCGCGCCCGATGAAAGCCGGCAAGTCGGAAATAACGGCCTTCGCACTCGTGCACCTGGCTGTCGTCCTGCGGCTGGCGCCGATGCTGATCCCGGCCCTGCCGTACCTGCCCTGGACGACCGCGGCAGCGACTGCCTGGAGCCTGGCCTTCGTTGCCTATCTGGTGAAATACGTCAGCGTACTCACGCAGCCGCGCCTGGACGGCCGCGACGGATAAGAAAAACAGGACGCAGAACGCACGAGCGGCGCCACCAGGGCGCCGCTGTACTCCCCGAGTGGCGAGCCTGCGGCGGTCTTGTTCGATCCGCCGCCCGCTCCTGCCCCGGGGCCGTCAGCCGGACAGTGTCCGGCTGCGCGTCAGGCCATGTCAGGCCGCTTCGCAGTGCAGTGACTCATTGTCCACTTCGGCGGGTGCATAGTCGAATTCTAGCCGACTGAGTGCGCGCTCGAAATGCTGCCGCTGGGCAACCGCGTGCTGCTCCAGACGACGTCCGCCCCAGACACCGGCCAGCCGGGTAGGCGACACGCCCTGGATCTCGCTGGCGTTCTGTCCGGCACGCCGGATCGTGACCGCACACAGCATGTACAGACCGACACGCCGATCGGCGCGCGACGCCGCGTGCATTGTCGGACCGTGCCAGGCGTACAGCGCAATCGAGGTGACGCGCCCATCGGCGCTCTCGCCTTCGGGCTGCGCTTCCCCGGCAATGACGAAATCTTCGCGCTCGAGCGCACGGCGCAACAGGCTGGCAGCGCGCTCCACAGGCACTTCGATCGTGAATCGTACTGGCAAGGATTCCACTCGAGACTCCCTTGAATGCTCAGGGTCGACCCCTGACAAATGAGACTGGTTCTTATCCTGAACCAGCTCACTTAGGATTGACTTAAGGAACCGTCACAGGTGGCCGCGTCGGCATCCCGATCTTCCGCGCAAAGACGGACAGATTCGGGGACGGACACGGGGACAGATTCTGGAATAGCTTATGATTATCTATCAATGTGATATCAGACAGGAAATTTATCAAGCCCTGCGTGCGTGACCATGCCTTCCCCATGGATTCCAGGCAGCGGACAGGCTCTTCTGCATCCGAAACGATGTGCTATAAGAGCGGCACCAAAAGAACCGGACGATGCGACGCCATGAAGACTGTTTTCGACGTCAAGGGAATGACCTGCGGGCACTGCGTCAAGGCCGTGACCAAGGCGGTGCAGGAACTCGATCCGCAGGCTCGCGTCGCAGTGGATCTCGCCACCGGCACGGTCGAGGTCGAGTCGGGTCAGGCGGCGCCGGCCATCGTAGGCGCGATTACCGAAGCCGGATACGAGACCAGCGAACGGCCTGCCTGACCGGACAGGCCGTTCGCCGGATGACTGCCGTCACGCCGTCTCCGGCGCGACGGGCCGGTCAGTTGACCTGCAGCCGCTTCGAAGCGGGCGCAGCCTTCTTCGGCAGCGTCAGATTGAGGACACCGTCCTCGAAGCGTGCGTTCGCCGCGGCCTCGTCGATCTCGGCGGCCAGCTGGAACGTGCGTCCGACGGAACCGTAATAGCGCTCGCTGCGCAATACGCGTTCGCCTTCCTTCTGTTCCGATTCACGCTTGACTTCCGCACTGATCGAAACGCGGTTGCCGTCGATCTGGACGTGGATGTCGTCTTTCTTCACGCCCGGCATCTCGGCCTGGACCGTGTATCCGGCGTCCGATTCCTTCACTTCCAGACGGATATCCAGCGCATTGGCATGCTCGCCATCGCGGGTCGCCGGCTGGAACACGCCGCGGAACAACTCGGGGAAGACATCGGCAAACGGATCGTATAAAGACAGTCGGGTCATTTCTTTCTCCTTGCACCCTTGGGGCAAAAAGGCGCCCTCTCCAGTCCCGGTGCAGGGTTTGCTGCTGCACTTCGGGGCGCCACGAACCGGAGATCCGGGCGCCCGTGGTGCTTTTCAAGAGTGTCCGGCTGACCGACGTCGGCGAATCGTCAGACGCGCTCGACGGTCATCGCGATGCCCTGACCGACGCCGATGCACATCGTCGCCAGCCCGCGCTGCCCGCCCGTGCGTTGCAACTGATGCACGGTGGTCAGGACGATGCGCGCTCCCGACATGCCGAGCGGGTGTCCCAGCGCAATCGCGCCGCCGTTCGGATTGACATGTGGCGCATCATCCGGCACGCCGAGGGCGCGCAACACGGCCAGCCCCTGGGCAGCGAAAGCCTCGTTCAGTTCGATGACGTCCATGCCGTCGATCTGCTGACCGGTACGGGCCAGCAGTTTCTGCACCGCAGGCGCGGGCCCGATCCCCATCACTCTCGGCGCGACGCCGGCGGTCGCCATGCCGGTGAATCGGGCTCTGGGTGTCAGCCCGTGCCGGCGCACGGCGGCTTCGGAGGCGAGGATCAGCGCGGCTGCGCCATCGTTCACGCCGGACGCGTTGCCGGCCGTGATCGTCCCGTCGGCGCGCACGATCGGCTTCAGCCGCGCCAGCGCCTCGATCGTCGTCTCGCGCGGATGTTCGTCCCGGTCGACGACGAGCGGATCCCCCTTGCGCTGCGGGATCGTGACCGCCACGATCTCCTCGGCAAAATAACCGTCGGACTGCGCACGCGCGGCCCGCTGCTGGCTGCGCAGCGCCATCGCATCCTGGTCCTCGCGCGAGATGCCGTGTTCGACGGCAACGTTTTCGGCCGTCTCGGGCATCGAGTCGATCCCGTATTGGCGCTTCATCTCGGGATTGACGAAACGCCAGCCGATCGTCGTGTCGTAGATCGCACTGCTGCGCGAAAACGCGCTGCCTGCCTTCGGAATCACGAAGGGCGAACGCGACATGCTTTCGACGCCGCCGGCAATCCCGAGCTCGATCTCGCCGCAACGGATCGCGCGCGCAATGGTGCCGATCGCGTCCATGCCCGATCCGCACAGGCGATTGACGGTGGCGCCGGGCACGCTGACCGGATAGCCGGCCAGCAGCAGCGCCATGCGCGCGACGTTGCGATTGTCTTCGCCGGCCTGGTTCGCACAGCCGAAAATCACTTCGTCGACGGCGGCCGGATCGAGGGCCGGATTGCGTGCCAGCAGTGCCTTGAGCGGGATCGCGGCCAGGTCGTCCGTGCGCACTGCCGACAAGGCGCCGCCGTAGCGGCCGACCGGTGTACGTACCCCATCACAGAGAAAGACTTCGTTCACAGCACAACGCCCCCAAAATGAGTCAGAACCCGGATTGTGCACCGCAATGGCTCGCGCACGCATGCGACCGGCGGCCGGATGCACTGCTTCCGGAGGCGCCGACGCGGCACGGCGGCGGCACGGTGCCCCCCGGACCGCCCCGCATGCGCGATATACGGCAATACCGCCTGCGCCTGCCACACAGGATCATCGAGCCGGGGTGCGGAAGCCTTCGAGCGTGTCGACCTGCCGCCGGAGCAGACGCAGCAACACCAGCCCCGGAAGGGCCGCGAACACGGAAAAGATGAAAAACGACGGCCAGCCGAAGGCTTCGACGTAGACACCGGACACCGGTCCGACGTACACCCGCCCGACGGCGGACAACGCCGACAGCAATGCATACTGGGCGGCGGAAAAGCGCCGATCGGTCAGTGCCATCAGAAAGGCGACGAATGCCGCCGTGCCCATGCCGCCGCACAGGTTCTCGACGCCAATGGCCGACGCCATCCAGACATAGCTCTTGGGCAGGATCGCCAGCAGCCAGTAACCGAAATTGGAGACCGCCTGCAGAATGCCGAAGAGCATCAGCGAGGCATACAACGGACGCTTCGCCAGCCAGGCGCCGCCGGCCAGCGCACCGATGATCGTGGCCGACAGGCCGAGGATCTTGTTGACCGCGCCCACTTCGGTCGGCGTGAATCCGGCGCCACGGATCAGGAAGGTCGTCGACAGGCTGCCGGCAAAAGCATCGCCGAGCTTGTACAGAACGATCATTGCCAGCAGCGCCAGCGCCCGCTCGCGCCGGAAAAAGGCATCCCAGGGCTTGACGAACGACGGGAAACCGGCCTGGCGTGCCGCCTGCAGGGCGATGACGAGCGTGCACACCAGGACGATGCTGTCGGCCGCCAGCGAAGCGAAGCGTCCGCTGCCGAGCCACTGCCACGGCAGCTGGCGAAGCAGCCAGAACGCGACTGCGCCGGAGACCACCATGGCCACAAAACCGGTCAGTTCCGCCCGGACGTCGCTGGCACTTCCGTTCGCCGGCGGCACCTTTGGCGCCCACAGGGTGACCAGCGACAGCAGGGCGAAAAGCACCCCCATCGCGCGGAACATGCCGGGCCAGCCGAGCCATTGATCGGCCAGAATCATCGCCAGGCCACCGGACACCAGCATGGCCAGCCGATAGCCGAGCACCGAAACCGCAGCGCCGGCACCACGCTCCTCGTCCGGCAGCAGATCGGTGCGATAGGCATCGAAAACGATGTCCTGCGACGCCGACAGGAAGGCGATGGCCACGGCGCAGGCGCCCACGGCATGTACGGCCGTGCGCGGATCGAATGCGGCCATGACGAAGCACGAGATGGCCAGCAGCCATTGCGTCACGAACAGCCAGCCGCGCCGGCGTCCGAGCAGCGGCGGCTCGAAGCGGTCGGCCAGCGGCGCCCAGACGAACTTGAATGTATACGGCAGACCGACCAGCGCGAAGAAACCGATCGTCGAAAGATCCAGTTCCTCGACGGTCAGCCACGCCTGCAGTGTGCCGGCCGATAGCGCCAGCGGCAGGCCGCTGGCAAAACCGAGCAGCAGCATCGCCGCCATGCGCCGGTTGGCAAAGACCTGCAGCAGCGGGCGCCCGGTCACGGACAACCGGCCATCAGAACGCGTGCAGCCATCGATCGCACCCGGAAGGCTTCACACGCTTTCACACCGTTCCGCGCGGGCGGCGATGGACCGTGACCGGAAAGGTGTCAGCCGCCGGCGCACTGGCCGGCCGCGCCATGGCAGCCCTTTTTTCCCGCTTGAGCCGGCGCTGCACACGCACCGGACACTTGTGGTCGTGGTGATACAGCACCTGGCAATGCAGGCACGAGATGCACTCGTTCGGGTTGATGTGCCCTTCCGGGTGAATGGCCTCTACCGGACATTCCTTGAAGCAGCGCATGCACGGATTGCCACACTCGCGATAGCGCTTGAGCCAGTCGAACATGCGCATGCGCCCGGGAATCGCCAGCGCCGCCCCGAGCGGGCACAGATAGCGGCAAAAGAAACGTTCGATGAACAGGCCGGCGCCGAGCAGCGCGAGCGCGAAGGCGACGAACCACCACTCGCGCATGAAGCGCAGCACGATCGCCGTCTTGAACGGTTCGATCTCGGCGAAGCGCTCGGCCCAGGCCAGCGAGCCCAGCGAGATGCCGAACAGACCGAGGAAGATGATGTACTTGAATGGCCACAGCCGCTCGTGCACGCCCCACGGAATCTTCAGCTGCGGCACCTTCAGCCGGCGTGCAATCCGGTTGGTCAGCTCCTGCAGCGCGCCGAACGGGCACAGCCAGCCGCAGAAGGGGCCACGCCCCCAGAACAGCAGTGCCGCCGCTACCGAGCACCAGAGGATGAAAATCAGCGGGTCGACGAGGAAGGACTCCCAGTGAAACCCGGTGCGCAGTGAGTCGACGAACGTGAGGACGTTCACGACCGACAGTTGCGCCTGTGCCACCCAGCCGAGCCAGAGCAGCGTCACCGTCAGATAGGTGAGGCGAATCCGGTCGAACAGCTTCTCGTGCGGAACGATCAGGTTCTGGAAGAAGAAGATGACGGTGAGCGCCAGCAGCATCAGCGCCAGCACGATGATCGCGGCGATGCGGCTCTTCCAGATCCGCTGCCACAAGGGCGCCGGATCGGCGGCGAAGTCAGCTTCCGCAGCCAGTTCCGGTGACGCGCTGCCCGCCGACTGCAATGGGGCAGCGGCACCGGCCACGCTTTCGACGGGCGGTCCGGCGGCAGAGACCCTGCCTGCGTGGCCATCGGGCGCGGCACCGGTTGCCATCGGGGCCGCTGCGCCGGACACCGGCTCACCCGGAACAGCCATCGTCCCGTTCGCCGTCGTGCGCGTGGTGTACGCGGACGGCAACCGGTACGGCAGGGAAAAGCGCGCAAAGGCATGATCGAAGGTATTGATCTGCTGTTGCACGATCAGTTGCAGCCGCCAGGGTGCAACCGGATCGAATTCGGCATCCGACGGAATCGCGAAGACGCCGATTTCACGGACATCGGCTGCGCCCGGCGCAAGCAGGCGGCCGATGCGCCGGTGATGACGCTTCCAGAAACGGATCGTCTCGAGTCCCTGGACCAGTTCGATGCGATCGAAGATCCCGCCGCGAAACCAGGCCGAGCCCTTGAACGAATACGATCCGCTCGCCGCGATCAGCAATGCCTGGCGATCCGGACCGAGCCATTTGCGCACCCGCTCGTATTCGTCTTCGCCCAGCAGGGTACGACCGATCGCCGGCTGCGACGCCAGCGCCACGTACAGGTCGATGAATTCGGCCTCCGGCGTACCGGTCCGGGTGAGGCTGGCAGCGTCGGTTTCGCCCGCCTCGACGAATGCCTGGTGCACATCACCTGCCGTCAGGCGAAGATGGCCGATCGCGCCCTGCTCCAGCAGACCTGCCCAGTCGCCCGGGCTGCCGGCGGCATTGTCGACGACAACGCGCCCGGCTGTCGTCCCGGGTGCAGCCGCAGCATGCGCACGCAGGATCCGGATGACCCGCGCCGCCGAGCGCACGATGCTGTCGCCGATGATCAGCACCGTCACGGTTGCGCCGCTGACGATGTCGGGCTCGGGAGGCCCTCGGCCTTCGGCGCTGGCCCGGATCGCGTTGAAGCCGACATAGCCGCGCACCGACTCGGCGATCCGGTGCTCGGGCACGCCGACCATCAGGATCGGCTCGCTGTGCTCGACGATGCGCACGCCCCGGATGGTGCCTTCTTCATCGAGCGCAGCAACGACGTAGATCGGCTTGCCCGAATAGCCGCGCGTATCGACGAAATCGGCGGTCAGGAAAGCCGCGCCGACACGCTCGCCGCCGCGGAACACCGGAGCGATCGGCGGGCTGCCCGCCGCCGGCCCGAAGCGGTCGGCCCCGGGGAAAAGTTCATCCGGCGCCAGCTTTGCCAGATAGCCATCCAGCGCCGACCCGGTGGCCGGTGCGGCGGAGGCCACAGTCGCGGGTACGGCCGATGCGGTCCCGGCAGCATCGGCAAACGCCACTACACAGAATGGCAACAGCCACGACAGGACCAGCCACACCGGCAGGAGACGACGAGATGCGCCGGGCGCGCGCGTCACCGCCATCACCCGGACTCAGCCCACCTTCTCGATCGTGCGGTCGTCATGCACGAACCAGGCACGTGCCGGCCGATAGCCGGCCAGCAGCCGTCGCCCCTCGTCGGGCGCCAGAATCGACAATGCCGTCGCCAGGCCGTCGGCCAGCGTCGCCCGGGAAGCCGCCACCGACACCGAGGCATAGCGGTTGGCGCTGCGCCCCGTGTGCGGATCGAACAGATGGTGCACACGTGGGTCCGGCCCGAAGCGCGTACCCGCTCCAGCCGACGTGGCCAGCGCTGCCGCGTGCCCGGGTGCTTCGCCCATTTCCAGTTCGAACAGGGTGCGTGCCGGCACGTCCGGATCGATGATGGCCGCCACCCATGGCCCGCCATCGGCGCGATGACCCGAAGCACGGGTTTCACCCAGATCGACCACCACGTCGGCAAAACCTTCCGCGCGCAACCGGTCGGCGATCCGGTCGGTCACATAACCCTGCGCGATGCCGTTCAGGGTGATCGCCATGGCCGGTGCCCGGAACGCGATCCGCCCGGCACCGATATCGACGAGCCGATGGTCGACCCGGCGTCGTGCCTGCGCCAGCACGGTTGCCGAAGGCCCGCGCGGATCGGCGCCAGGCTGCGCGAAATGGGCCTGATACAGCTCATAGAGCGGCTGCACGGTCGGGTCGAAGGCGCCCTGGCTGGCGCGGGCAAGGGCCAGCGACGTCGACAGCAGTTCAACCAGTTCGGTCGGCGGAGCCTGAAGCGCGCCGCCGGCGTTCAGTTCAACGAGCGCGGAATCAGGCCGGTACAGGCTGAAGATGCGCTCGAGCCGCTCGACCTCATCGACGCAACCGGCGAGCACCCGCCGCGCGCGGTCGCGATCTTCATGCACCAGCGTGATCGAGGCGAACGCCCCGAGTGCAGTACCTTTCCAGACCACCGGCACCGGTGTACCGGCAGGCGATCCGGCGCGTGCCGCACCGGCGGACACCGCCCGGTCACGGGCGAGGTTGCCTCGTTCGGCGGCAGAGACCGCGGGCAATGCAGCACAGGCGGCACTGGCGCCGATGACGGACAGAAAGCGCCGCCGACCGTTCCTTGCAGGTGACATCTGCAACAACCTTGATACGATCATGGGCAGGCAGCGAATCGTCGAAGATGACGATCCCGGAACGTGCACGGCAGTCGGCCGCACCCGAAAGACAGGTGTGGATGATTTTTCCGCAGACGTTCCCTGCCCAGGGGCGGGAAGTATAAGCTAGCGCAAGTGCTTCGCGCTTGACGCCGCTCATGAGTCTGCAGATTGGCTCGTCCGGCAGAGTGCGAACCGCATTCATGCCCTGTGTGGCATGAGAGGATTCGCAACGCCGCCAGGCAGGCAGGGGCCCGGGAGCGGTGCATGGCGGGAAACGCTGTACCGGAACGGTATTTCATGCCGTGATGGCGACAGGAGGATTTGCCTTGCGTACCACGACTCTTGCGCACGATCCCGAACTGGAAAATGTCACGATGGAAACGCTCGTGTGCATCGCCAACGCGATCGAGCGCGAATCGGTCCGGCGCTACGAGCGTCTCGAGGAAATCATGCGTCGGCGAGGCGAAACGGAAACGGCCGAAGCCTTCCGTCTGATGGCCGAGGAAGAACGCGGTCACGTCGATGCGGTGGCGGAATGGGCGGCCGGTCTGGACGTCACGATTCCCGAGGCACATCTGTGCAGCCGCGCACTGCCCGATGAACTTGCCACCTCCTGGGAGGAGATCGAAGGCAGTTCGCTGCTCACGCCCTATCGCGCTTTTGCGCTGGCCGTCGAAAACGAGCAGCGTGCCTTCTCCTTCTACACCTATCTGGCCTCGCGCGCGTCCGACCCGCGGGTGGCACGCGAAGCCGAACACCTGGCGGCCGACGAGCTGCGTCACGCCGCACATCTGCGCCGCTGGCGGCGCAAGGCGTACCACCGCGAACGCGGCGAACGGCAGGCGGAAACGGCCATCGGCGTCCCCGAAGAGGCGATGGCGTCCGCCGATGCCCTGCTCGCGTTTCTGCGTCAGCGGCTGGCGGTCATTGCGGCCGGGGAACGCCGGATCGCCGACCGTCTGCACGAAGCCGGGGACACCGAGAGCGCCGAGGTCCTGGAGGCGCTGATCGATCGATGCGGATCCGACGGAATGCCGGCCGGACCCGCCGAAGCCGGCGCGGGCGAAATACCGACACCGGATGGCTCTGGCGAAATGAATCCGGTGCATCTCCTGATCAGTGCCCAGAAGCCGCTCGAAGCGCTGATCGAAAGCCTGGAGACCGTGCTGGCGGCTACCGAAGGCGAGGTCTTCGCCGTGGCCGAACGGGCGATCGCCGATGCCGTTGGCTGGCTGGCGCGCCTGTCGGCACGGATCGAGAAACATTCTGTCGCCTCCGCCGGCTGAGAGCGGACAGAACCATCACCGACACCCGATCCGGGAACCGATTCGCATGCACACCTTCGACGATGACCAGGGCAGGACCTGGCAGGCCACGCTGCTCGAGGCGTCGTGGGGGAATGTCTATCTGGTCTTCGGTCTGCTGCAGGGCAGTGAAATCCGGCGCAAGCTGCTCGCCGCCGAACATGTGGCCGAAGCCGAGATCGGCATGGTCAACGCCACCGCCGAACGCCTGCGTGCCCTGCTGGCCGAGGCCGAGCCCTGGGATCCGGGTGCGGACGAAGCGCCGCCCGGATGAACGACCGATCCGGTGAAAGATTGAGCGGACCCGGTCTCGGCCTCCGGCGCTACCGGGACAGGAATCGGAAGGACGGAGAGCGATCCGGCACGGCCGATGGTCGCATGCGTCCTCAGCAGCGCATGCTGCCCGAGGTGGCCGAGTCACGGATCCCCTGCAGGACCGTCTCGTCCAGGCCGACGTTGTTGTGCTCGAGTACGCGCTCGGCGCGATAGCTCGAACGCACGAACGGACCGGCGACGACTTCGACGAAGCCGCGCTCCAGCGCACGGTCGCGGTAGCGCAGGAATTCGTCCGGCGTCACGTAACGCCGCACCGGAAGGTGATTGCGTGTCGGACGCATGTACTGTCCCATCGTCAACACATCGACATCGGCCGCCCGGACGTCGTCAAACGCCTGTTCCAGTTCATCGTCGGTCTCGCCCAGGCCAAGCATCAGGCTCGTCTTCGTGACCGTGGCCGGCGCATGCTCCTTCGCAAAGCGCAGCACATCGAGCGTCTGGCCATAGCCGGCACGGGGGTCACGCACCTGTACCGTCAGGCGCTCGACCGTCTCCAGGTTCTGCGCATAGGTGGCCAGGCCGGCATCGAGCACGGTGGCGACACAATCGTGTCGCCCCTGGAAATCCGGGGTAAGGGCTTCCACCGCCGTTTCCGGCATGCGTTCATGGATCGCACGCACACAGGCGGCGTAATGTCCGGCACCGCCGTCGGCCAGGTCATCGCGATCGACCGAGGTCAGCACGACGTACCGCAGCCCCATCAGCGCCACGGCATCGGCGACATTCGTCGGTTCGAGCGGATCGAGCCAGCCGCGCGGATTGCCGGTATCGACCGAACAGAATCGGCACGCGCGCGTGCACACCGAACCCATCAGCATCAGCGTGGCCGTCCCGCGCCCCCAGCACTCGGCGATGTTCGGGCACTTCGACTCCGCACACACGGTCGCCAGCCGGTGCGTACGCACGATCTCCAGAATCTGCTGGTAGCGCGCCCCTGACGGCACGCGCGTGCGCAGCCAGGCCGGCTTGCCCTGTGCATCCGGCACTTCGCTGTACGCATTCGGCCGGATGCCGTCGCGCACGGCGCTCGTGCCTTGCGGACTGATGAACTTCACGCCGGACGGCGGGTGTGCGGACTTGCGGGTGGAATCGGTCATGGCGGGAACAGGAGTTGCAACGGGTTGGCACAGTGCCGGTCGGTGCCGGCAGCGTGACCAGTACGGCAGCAGGGCGCGGCACCCGTGTCCTGCCGCCGGTTCGCAGGACGATCAGACGCCCGGCCGGAAGAATGTCCGGGAAGTTGACCGGAAGCGCTTCATTGTAACGAGCGATGCCCGCGCCGCAGCCCCTGAACAAGGTCGTCGACCCAGGTAAAGACCACCGGGATCACGAGCAGGCTCAGGAAAGTCGATGTGATCAGGCCGCCGATCACCACCAGTGCCATCGGCGCACGGAAGGCCGGATCCACGCCCCAGCCGATGGCGATCGGCGTCATGCCGGCACCCATCGCTACGGTCGTCATCACGATCGGCCGGGCCCGCTTGTGGCAGGCGTCGAGCAGCGCATCGATACGGGCCAGGCCGCGGTCGCGCCGCGCCATGATCGCGTACTCGACGAGCAGGATCGAATTCTTGGTGGCAATGCCCATCAGCATGATCATGCCGATCATCGACGGCATCGAGATCGACAGACGCGTCAGATACAGGGCGAGAAAAGCGCCCGGCACCGACAGCACGAGCGCCGCCAGAATCGTCACCGGCTGCACGAAATCGCGAAAGAGCAGTACGAGCACCGAGTAGATGCACAGCACGCCGGTGAACATCGCCAGCGCGAAGCTCTCGCCCAGCTCGCCCATGGCTTCGGCGTCCCCGACCGTGCGCAGCAGCACACCGGGCGGCAGGTCGCGCAGTGCCGGCAGCGCCAGTGCCAGCTTCTCGATCTCGCCCAGCGGCTGACCGTTGAGTTCGATCCGGAAATTGATATTGCGCAGACGGTCGTAGCGATCGATCTGCACCGGGCCGCTGCCGAGGGTGATGTCGGCAACGCTGGCCAGCGTCACCGGACCGGACGCGCCCGGCACCTGCAGTTGCGCCAGCAGGTCGGCATCGGCGCGCGCACGCGGATCGAGCCGCACGACGATCGGCACCTGCCGGCGCGGCAGATCGAGCTTGGCCAGGTTCTGGTCGTAATCGCCGACGGTCGCGATGCGCAGGGTGTCGGCGATCGCCGCGGTCGTCACACCGAGATCGGCCGCCCGTTCGTCATCCGGGCGCACGATCCACTCCGGACGCATCAGGCTCGCCGAGGACACGACGTTGCCAATCCCGGGCAGGGTACGCAACTGCGCACCGACGATCCGGGCATGGTGGGCGAGCACGTCGCCGTCTTCACCGGCCAGCACGAGCACGTACTTCTCGCCCATTGCATTGAGCCCGACCTCGATGCGCGCGCCCGGTACGGCTTCGAGTGCCTGACGCAGTTCGCCCTCGATCACCTGCTTCTTGCGGCCGCGGCGTTCTTCGCGCGGCGCGAGATCGAGCGTGAGCGTCGCCTTGCGCGCTTCGGCAACGCCCTGCGGCACGAAAGGATCGGCACCAGACGTGCCGCCGCCGATGGCGCTGTAGACCTGAACGACATCACGGTGCTGCCGGACGATCGCGCGCACCTGTTCGGCCACCGCCAGCGTCTGCTCGAACGTGCTGCCCGGCGGCAGTTCGACGTGCACCTGCGTTTGCGACAGATCGTCCGGCGGCATGAAGCCGGTCGGCAGCAGCGGCACCAGCAGCAGTGAACCGACCAGGAACAGTGCCGCCGCAGCACCGGTCCACAGACGATGCGCCAGGCACCAGCGCGCCAGACGCAGATAGGCCAGCATCAGGCGCCCGTCCGCGCGCGGACGGTCCGGCCGGAGCAGATAGGCCGACATCATCGGCGTCAGCATGCGGGCAACGACGAGCGAGGCGAACACTGCCATCGATGCGGTCCAGCCGAACTGCACGAAAAATCGACCGGCGACGCCGCTCATGAAGGCTGTCGGCAGGAAAACCGAAATCAGCGTGAAGGTGGTCGCGATGACGGCCAGCCCGATCTCGTCAGCCGCCTCCATCGCAGCCTGGTACGGTGTCTTGCCGGCGCGCAGGTGGCGCATGATGTTTTCGATCTCGACGATCGCATCGTCGACGAGAATGCCGACGACGAGCGACAGTGACAGCAGCGTCACCACGTTGATCGAGAAGCCGGCCAGATACATGCCGGCGAAGGCCGGGATGATCGACAGCGGCAGCGCGCTCGCGGCCACCAGCGTGGCCCGGACATTGCGCAGGAACAGCCAGACGACGATCACGGCCAGCGCCGCACCTTCGTAGAGCAGACGCATCGAACCGTCGTAATTCTCCTCGACCGCGACGACGAAATCGACGGCCTCGCCGATGCGCAGATCGGGATGACGGCTCTGCAGCGTCGCCAGTTGCGCACGCACGCCCTGCGCCACTTCGACTTCGCCGGCGCCACGGCTGCGCGTGATCTCGAAGCCCACTACCGGGGCACCGTCGAGCAGCGCAATCGAGCGCCGTTCGGCCACGGTGTCGCGCACACTGGCGACATCGGTCAGCCGGATCGCACGCCCGTCGGACAGCGTGATCGACAGGCGCGCGAGTTCCTGCGCCGACGCAACCGTTGCGATGGTACGCACGGACTGCTCGGCGCCGCCGAGTTCGGTGCGTCCGCCCGGCGCGTCGAGCTGGATCGAACGCAGCCGGCGCGAGATGTCGGCAGCGGTAGCGCCCACCGCCAGCATGCGCAGCGGGTCGAGTTCGATGGCGACCTCACGCGTGACCCCGCCCACGCGTGCCACCGCACCGACCCCGGGCACGGCCAGCAGCGCACGGCTCACGACATCGTCGACGAACCAGGACAGTTCTTCCTCGTCGCGCCGGTCGGAGGCGATCGTGAACGTGAGGATCGGCAGACCGGCGACGTCCATGCGCGTGATCACCGGATCGAGCAGATCGGCAGGCAGGTCGGAGCGCACGCGCGCGACCGCCGAGCGCACATCGTCGACCGCCTCCTGGACCGGTTTTTCCAGGTGGAACTCGACCGTCACCGTCGCCGCGCCGTCCTGCAGGCGCGTATAGATGTGCTTGACGCCCTGGACGGTGGCGATCACGTTTTCGAGCTTGCGCGCCACTTCGGTTTCGAGTTGCTCGGGCCCGGCGCCGGGCAGCAGCGCAGTGACCACGACCGTCGGCAGTTCGATGTCCGGAAAGTTCTGGACCTTCATCGCGCCGAACGACAGCACGCCGGCGACGGTGAGCAACAGGAAAAGGAGAATGGCTGGCGTCGGGTTGCGGATCGACCAGGACGAGACGTTCCAGTTCATGGTGACGCCGGCGCTGCCGGCGATGCCTCCACGATCCGCACCCGATCGCCGTCGACGAGGAAACCCGATCCGGCCTCGACGACGCGCGCGCCCGGGTCGAGTCCATCGGCGATCTCGACGCGATCACCGACCCGGCGCCCGGTGCGCACTTTCGTCTGCACGACGCGATCGTCGTCGTCCACCCGGAAGACGATCGCGAAGCCGTCACGCAGGCTGACCGCGGTCTGCGGCAGCGTCTGTGCCGGCGTATGGTCGAGCACGATCCGGCCGCGCGCAAACGTGCCTGCACGCACGGCCGCCGTCGGCGGCAGATCGACGTAGACCAGACCCATGCGCGTATGTGGGTCGACCGTCGGTGCGACGATGCGTACGCGACCCTCCACCGGCGCCCCGCCGGCCGTGATCAGTTGCGCGCGCTGTCCGGCTTCGATCCGCGCGAGCGGTCCGTCGGGCATTTCGGCCCGCCACTCCAGCCGGCCATCACGGATGAGCCGGAAGAGTTCCGCACCCGGATGCACGATCGAACCAGGTGTTGCGGCGCGCACCGCCACCGTGCCGTCGACCGGCGCCACGATCCGCGTCCAGGCCAGGCGCCGCTCTTCGGTCTGCAGGCGCGCACGCTGCACGTCCACCCGGGCCAGCGCCGTCTGTTCGGCCGTGCGGTACTGTTCGAGCTGCTGCGCGCTGAGCGCGCCACCCTTGCCGAGCGTACCGGCACGCCGCGCGTTGGCGCGCGCTTCGGCCAGCATGGCTTCGGCTTCGGCCAGTGCTGCCCGCGTCTGCGCCAGCCCGGCGCGCACGGTTTCGTCGTCCAGTCGTGCCAGCAACTGCCCGGCATGCACGCGATCGCCAACGTCGACGGCGACTTCTGCCAGCCTCAAACCGCTGACCTCGCTGCCGATGACGATCTCCTGCCAGGCTTCGATGCTGCCATTGGCCGTGAGCTCGACCGGCCAGGACTCCGCCCGCAGCGCAGTGATCGTCACGGTCAGAGCCGGACGCGCCGATCCGGCATCGGCTGCGGGCGTCCCGGATGTCTGCCCCGGAGTCGGCGGTCCGGACGAAACGCCATCGCCGGCCGGGCGCAGCCACCAGACGGCCATCAGGGCCGACAGGAGGACCACAACGTACGCGAAACGGCGCCAGGCGACGAACCGGGCCGGGGATGGATTCGGCATGCGGGCACCCGCAGCGGCGGCTGCGACAAAACCCCGGAGTCTAGTCCAATGAAAGGCAGGATTCACGCCGGGAGAACCAGCCCGCTCACGCGGCGCCTCGCCGCCGAAGCCGGTCGCGACAGGAGTCATTGCGGCGGTTCGCGCCTGGCCCGGCCCGCAGCCGCGCCGATTTCATTTCATTGTGCTGTTTCACTGGCGGAATCGATATACTTTCCGCCACCACCGCATGAAACGGGTACGCACGATGCACGACTCACGGATGATCCGCGCCCTGACCGGCCTTCTCGCCGGCGCCCTGACCCTGTGTGCGGGCGCCGCCGCCCAGGCGCAACAGGTGACGCTGCGCGGCGTCAATGCCTTCCAGGAAGGAACCGCGTTCGCCAAGCCCTTCGAGGACTTCATCGAGAAGGTCAATGTCGACGGCAAGGGCGTGATCCAGATCCAGTACATCGGTGGTCCGAAGGCCATGCCGCCGTTCGAAGTCGGCAACGCCGTCAAGTCGGGCGTCGTCGACATCGCCAACGCCACCGGCGCGTTCTACCTGAACGTGCTGCCCGAAGCCGATGCCCTCAAGCTGTCGACCAACACGATCCAGGAGCAGCGCGCAAACGGCGGCTGGGCGCTGGTCAACCGGCTGCACAACGAGAAGATGAACACCTGGTACCTGGCTCGTACCGGTGACGGCATTCCGTTCCATCTGTACACCAACAAGCTGATCGACAAGGCCGACCTCAAGGGCATGACGATCCGCGTGACGCCGATCTACCGCGCCTTCTTCGCGGCGCTCGGCGCCAACACCGTGCAGACGCCTCCCGGCGAGGTGTACACGGCGCTCGAGCGCGGTGTCGTCGACGGCTACGGCTGGCCGATCCAGGGCATCTTCGATCTCGGCTGGCATGAAAGGACGAAATATCGCGTGGATCCCGGCTTTTACCAGGTCGACGTGAACATCCTTGTCAACCTGGACCGCTGGAAGAAGCTCACCGACGCGCAGCGCAAGGTCCTCAGCGACGCGGCCCAGTGGGTCGAGGCGCGCAACGCGCTCAACGTCGACATCAGCGCCGCCGAGCGCAAGCGCCAGGCCGACGCCGGCATCCAGACGATCGAGTTGACCGGTGCGGAACGCGACCAGTGGAACCGCACGGCCCAGGACGCCGGCTGGGCCGAGATCAAGAAGAACGCCCCGCAATACGCTGACGAACTGCGCAGGCTGCTCGCGCCCTGACCCCGCGACGCAGCCATGATGGCCACATGGTATCGGCGCCTGCTCGATCTGTGCGGCCTGCTGGCAGGCGCCTGCTTCGCCGTGATTGCCGTGGCGACGGCGTATGACGTATTCATGCGCAACGTGTACGGGGAAAGTCTGCGCGGTCTGATCGACCTCGTCGAATACGGCCTGTTCATCGCCACCTTCATCGCCGCTCCGTGGGTGCTGCGCGTCGGCGGGCACGTCCGCGTCGACTTCATGGTCAACGCGCTGCCGCCGCCGCTCCAGCGCGCGGCCGGATTCATGGCCGACCTGATGGGGATGAGCATCTCGGTCGTACTGCTGGTCTGGTCGATCCGCGTGACGATCGGTGCCTGGCAGCAGGGCAACATGGTCCTCAAGGCGGTCGTGTTTCCCGAGTGGTGGATTTTCGTCGTCATGCCGTTCTCGGCCGCACTGCTGACAATCGAATTCGCCATCCGCCTGACGCAGCGCAGGCCGCCCAGCGACGTGCCGGGATTCTGAGCACATGTCCGTCGCTCAGGCAGCGTCCGCGCCTCGCCTCGTACCCCTGCGGCGGCTGGCCGATGGCGCTCCAACGCCGATCAACAGCCAGTCCAGCGCGCACGCCGTTCACGTGCGATTTGCCGACCGGCGCGGGCCGGAACACTGAATGCCCTGGCAAGAAGCGCTCTTCCTGCTGCTCGGCACCCTGGTCGGCCTGCTGCTGATCGGCCTGCCGGTCGCCTTCGCCTTCTTCGCCGTCAACATTCTCGGCGCGCTGATTTTCCTCGGCGGCGACATCGGTCTGCTGCAGATGGTGCGCAACTCGGTGACGGCGCTGACCAATTACTCGCTGGCGCCGATCCCGCTGTTCATCCTGATGGGCGAACTGCTGCTGCACACCGGCGTTGCCTTTCGTGCCATCAACGCCATCGAACAGTTGATCGCGCGCGTGCCGGGACGCATGCCGATCGTCAGTGTCGTCGGCGGCACGGTCTTCGCGGCATTGTCCGGTTCGTCGATGGCCAATACCGCCATGCTCGGCAGCGCGCTGCTGCCCGAGATGCTGCGCCGCGGCTACGATGCGCGCATCGCGATGGGGCCGATCATGGCCACCGGCGGCATTGCCATGCTGATCCCGCCGTCGGCGCTGGCCGTGCTGCTGGGCAGTCTGGCTGGCATCTCGATCTCGAAACTGCTCATCGCCGGCATTCTGCCGGCACTGATGCTGGCCGTACTCTTCGTCGGCTACATCATCTATGCCTGCGTCAGCGACCCTTCGCGCGCGCCACAGGAGGACGCCTCCGGAGCATCGGGCTGGGCGCGCTATCGCCCGTTCCTGATCGACGTCGTGCCGCTGTCGATCATCTTCATTGCGGTGATCGGCAGCCTCGTGGCCGGCATCGCCACGCCGACCGAGTCGGCCGCGCTCGGCTGCGTCGCCTCGGCGCTGGCGGCGCTCGGCTACCGGGCGCTCGATCGCAGGAATCTGCAGCTCTCGCTGGTGGAGACCGCGAAGGTCAGCGTGATGATCCTGTTCATCATCGTCGCATCGATCACCTTCGCCCAGATTCTCGCTTTCTCGGGCGCGACCAACGGCCTGATCGCGCTGGTCACCGACTCCGGGCTGTCGCCGTTCGCGATCGTCGTCTCGATGGTACTGGTGCTGCTCTTTCTCGGCTGCTTCGTCGATCAGGTCAGCATGCTGATGATCACGATCCCGTTCTTCATCCCGCTGGCCAAGGCGGTCGACATCGATCTGCTCTGGCTCGGCGTGCTCTATCTGCTGACGATGGAAATCAGCTTCCTGACACCGCCGTTCGGTCTGCTGCTGTTCGTGATGAAGGGCGTGGCACCGCCGCCGATCACGCTCGGCGAGGTCTACCGCGCGGCGATGCCCTTCCTGCTGCTCGAACTGCTGGTGCTGGCAACCCTGATGCTCTGGCCGGGCCTGAGCACCTGGCTGCCGCATCTGCTGGTGCCGTGAGGCCGGGCGGGAGACGGACATGCCGTCTTTCCGCTCCGGCGTGAAGCCCTGAAAGATCATGGCCGCCGTGCCGCGTTGCGGCCGACCATTGCGTGCGCTTCCGCGGGAACGGTTCGCACCGAACCACAGTCGACAGAACCGTCAGAAACGCACGTCCGCACGCAGCCAGAGCGTACGTCCCGGCTCGTTCATCCGCACGCCGCCCGGATAGCCGAAACCCGCATTGCCAGCCAGATTCAGGTGTTCGGCGTACGCCTTGTCGAAAACGTTGTCGATGCCCAGCGCCAGCTTCAGCCGCTGGTTCACGCGATAGTCCGCGTGCAGCGAGAAAATGCTGAAGCCCGCACTCGCGCCTCGATCACGCCCGACAACATTGCCCTTGTCTCTGGCATAACGGTGCTGGGACGCAACCATGCGCCACAGCACACCGGCACTCCAGGGGCCCTGCGCATGGTCCAGTGCCACCCTGACCTCCAGCGGCGGCACCTGCGGCAGCGGCTCGCGATCCGTCGTGTTCTGGCCCCGGTTGTAGGCAAGCGTGCCCTGCAGGGTCCATGCCCGGGACAGCCGCAAGCTGCCGCCCGACTCGATGCCGACGATACGGGCATTCACATTGCCGACCTGGGAGCTCATGCCCTGATAATCGAAAAGGATGTAGTCCTGAATCCGGCCAGCATAGGCTGCGCTCCACAGCAGCCAATCCTCTCCCTGCCAGTTCAGGCCCGCATCCAGTTGCGTGGTCTTTTCCGGCTGCAGCATAGAGAAGGCGTTTCCGCTTGCCGCCGAACTGTTGCCAGGAGAGATCAACTCCCAGTAATCCGGGAAGCGCTGCACATGACCGACGCCCGCCCATGCCGTGGCACCCGAGGGCAGGTCGCGCTCCCAGCGCACGAAGCCACCCGGCAGTGCATTGCGCGTACGCCGGTTTGACGCGCTCATCGACTCCTCCGTACCCATCGCCGCCATCCCGGTACCTGTTGCAGGGTAACGCCGGGCCTTGGCCCGATCCAGGCGTACCCCCGTGATCCAGCGCGTGTCATCCTGGACTTGCCATGTCAGCTCGGTGAACACCCCGGCCCCGTCCAGCCTGGCGTCGCGCACCCGCGGGCGGTCACCGTAAGGCATCAGTGGCGTGCCGCCACGCGCATCGTGCGGACTGCGCGTGAAATCGAAGCCCACAATCAGCGAAACGTCTTCTCCTGGCTGCAAGGTAGCGGCCAGGCGTCCACCGGTGGTGGTACGCCTGACGTTACGCGCCATGCCACCAGCCATCATGCCGGTCGCCGGCGGTGTACGCAGCGTGAAATTGTCCATGACATGGTCAGCCTCGTTGCGATAGAGCTGTGCGTCCAGCCCGGTAAACCAGGGCGCAAGATGCCGCTTCTCGAAACGCAGACTCATGCTGTCACGCCGGAACCGGGTTCCGTCCATGCCCCGGCCGCCATAGCGGGCTTCACCGTCGCCGGCTCCCGCACCGAACTCCAGCAGGGTGTCGCGATCGGGCGTGAGACCCACGGCCAGGTCGGTATTCCATTTCTTCCAGGCGGACGGGACCCGACGGCCATTCCCATCCCGATAATCCCGGCTGCGGGAATGGTTGGCCGTGGCGCGAACATACATCCGGTCGTTACCAGCCTCGAAATCGGCGCTCTGATCGATACGACCGGCACTGGCGCCGAGCAGACTTGCACTGAAATGCACGGCCGTTTCAGTGAAATCGGGACGTTCGCGATCGAAGCGGACCACCCCGGCGGACGCGCCCGGCCCCCACAAGACCGTCTGCGGGCCCTTGATCACCGTCAAGGTGTCGAAGGTGTCCGGCGAGATGTAGGAGCTGGGCGAATCCATGCGTGAGGGGCAGGCACCCGGCATCTGCGTCCCGTCGACGAGCAGTTGCAGACGCGAACCCGACTGGCCGCGAAAGACCGGATCCCCGTTGGAGCCGCCGCTGCGGATCGCCGAGAAACCGGGGATGGTCTTCAGATAATCGGCCGCGTCACTCGCCGGGACAGGCTGGCGCGCCTGTCGGGGATCGGCCACGACATGGGCCGGTGAATGATCATGAACGGCCGTGACAACCACGGCCGGCAAAAGGTTCGTGGCCGGAACCTCATCGGTAGCGGCCAGCACAAAACCGACGGGCAGGAAGGTACCGAGCAGCGCTGGCAAGGCGAACGCCGTCATCGGCAGGCAACGCAAGCGCGCCGCCGCAGAACAGGTATTTGTCGTCATCAAAAGGCATCCACGCCCGAACGCGGGCCATGCGCGCTGCGCTGGCCGCTTTCAGGCAGACAGAAAGAGACTGCGCCACTCCGCTGGGACTGGCGCACGTGAGGAAATGTCAGGCGTGGATGAAATCGGGCGGACCGCGCGCCGGCAATGGAGCCTGGATGCGCCAACCGTGCGCAACCAGTGAACGGTCATGACGACTACGGTAGGTCGTCGACAAGGAAGGACGTGGCGCCGCCAGAGAAACGGCGGATGGTGTCGCCAGCGCCACGCACAGCAGACATTCCGGGCCGTGATGTCCCGCATGTCCGGCAGGAGTGTTGCCATCATCGTCCGGATGCTGACCGGTCAGCGCCCCCGATACCGGTTCCGACGTACAGACATCGACGAGTGCGGATACTTCCGGCAGCGCGCGAAGTTGCGCTCCCGTACCCAGCGCCGCCAGCCAGGCCAAGGCGAACACCGTGAACACCACGGCCTGCAGGGCCCGGTTTCGTCGTACAGCGTGGAGCATCGCGTTACGGTGTTCGCAAGATGGCGGCTATTCCAGGAGAGCCAGGGGTGACTGTTTCGCCCTTGTCGATGGGTACGGTGTGGCGTCAGATCCTGTCGGAACCAGTTGAACGGTCGCGCGCACCCGCGGGAGTTTACGTCAAGCCGCAGCCTCTACCGGCACCTCAGTCATGCCGATTCTCTGCAGCAACCGCTCCCAGCCGGCATCGACGTCCTCCTGCAGCATGTCGATCTCATGCTGCTTCAGGTGCCGGTAACGCCGCTGCAGCGCCAGGTAGTCGGCCACCGGCCGCGTGCGCCGATGGAAATTGAGCGTGTACCGATGACCGTTTTCCACTTCGTAGAGTGGAAAGACGCCGCTTTCGACCGCGAAGCGCGCCGCCTGCAGGCCACCATCATCGGGCAGGCCCCAGCCGTCGATGCACGGGATCAGCAACGTGAGCAGGCGCGTGCCGCGCATGGCCTTCGCCTTGCGCACTTTCTGCAGCAGGTCGGGCAGGAAACCGGCAGTAGCCGTGGCTGCGTACGGAATCTCGTGTGCAGCCATGATCTCGGTGAGATTCTTCTTGCGTGACAGCTTGCCGGCCGGTGTTGATCCGGTCGACGCGAAACGCGGCGTCGACGACGACTTCTGTGCGCCGGTATTCATGTAGCCCTCGTTGTCCAGGCAGACGTAGAGGAAATTCTCGTTGCGTTCGGCCGCCGACGACAGGCACTGGAAGCCGATGTCGTAGGTGCCGCCGTCGCCGGCGAAGACAACGACTTCGGTATCGTGCCGACCCTGCGCATCGAGCGCATGACGCAGCCCCGAAGCGGCAGCGGCGCTGGACTCCAGCGTCGGCTGGTAGACCGGGATGTGCAGCGATGAGAACGGTTGCGGCCCGGCAATGATCGCCATGCACGACGGCGGCACGACAGCCACCGCGTTGCCGCCGAGGGCAGCCAGCACGTGGCGCACCGACAGGGCCTCGATGCAGCCGGGACAGGCGGCATGCCCGGCGCAGAACATCGGAGGATCGACGATATCGAGTTTCTTCATGACGGATGTTCTCAACTTGCCCAGACCGTTTCCGGCCCGCTGTCGTAGGAAGCGGAATCGCGCACGAATTCGATGATGCGTTCCGGCGGCACGTTGACGCCGCCGACGCCGGCGAGCAGGCCACGGATCACCGGCGCGTCGGACACCCCGCAGAGCGCCGCGCGCAATTCCTGATGGAGCACGCCGCCGCTGCCGGGCGAATAATTACGGTCGAGCACGATGACTTCCGGGATGTCGGCCAGTGCTGCGCGCAGTGCCGCGAACGGAAACGGACGGAACAGACGCAGCTTGACCAGACCGACCTCGATGCCCTGCTCGCGCATCGCATCGACGGCATCACGCGCCGTCCCGCACATGCTGCCCATCGTCACCAGCACCTTGCGCGCACCGTCGCAGCGATAGCGCTCGACGATGCCCCAGCTGCGCCCGGTGAGTGCCGCCCATTCGCGATCGATGACCGGTGCCAGTTCCAGCGCCCGGGCCATCGCGTCGGCGAGGTCGCGCCGGTGGCGGGCGAACATTTCCTGCGTGACGACGTTGCCCCAGGACTCGCCGCGTGTCGGATCGATCCGGTGAGATGGATCGAATTCGGGCAGGAAGGCATCGACGAGTTCCTGCGCCGGCACGTGCACCGGTTCGAGCGCGTGAGAAACGTAGAAGGCGTCGTGGTTGACCATCGCCGGCACAAGCACGGCCTCGGCCAGCCGGAACGCCTGGATGACCGAATCGAGCGATTCCTGTGCGCTCTCGCTGTAGAACTGGATCCAGCCGGTGTCGCGCTGGGCCAGACTGTCGGTCTGGTCGGGCCAGAACGCCCAGGGCGAGGCGACCGTGCGGTTGACATTGGCCACGACGATGGGGGCGCGCGCGCCGCTGGCATAGTGCAGCACTTCGTGCATCAGCAGCAGCCCCTGCGAGGCCGTCGCGGTGAATACGCGCACGCCGGCCAGCGAAGCGGGAATGCAGGCCGACATGACCGAGTGTTCGGATTCCGGCGTGATGATCGTGCCGTCGAATTCGCCCGCGGCCTCGAAATCGGTGAGTTTTTCCAGAATCGGCGTCTGCGGCGTGATCGGATAGCCGGGGGCGAATTTTGGCCGGGCCAGCTTTGCCGCCCAGGCGACCGCGTGGTTGCCGGTCAGCAGCATCGTCCGCCCGCTGGCCGGCGGCGGCGCGCCATCCGGTCTCTGCGGCCCAACGCCCGTTTTGCCCGTTGCACCCGCTGCGCCCGCATCCGGGTCCGTGGATCCGCGCGCGGCGACCTCGTCCGGCGCCGGTGAACGTGTCAGTACTTCGTTCATTTCACTTCCTCGATCATTTCCATCGAGCCGGTCGGACACTCGCGCACGCAGATGCCGCAGCCCTTGCAGTAATCGCCGTCGACTTCGTAGCCGCCTTCGGGCAGGCGACGAATCGCCATGTCCGGGCAGTAGTGGAAGCAGTTGTCGCAGGAAATGCAGGTGCCACAGGAAAAGCAGCGCTGCGCTTCGACCAGCGCCTGCTCGATCTCCAGGCCCAGTTGTACCTCGACATCTCCGATCCGTTCGCCGGGGTCGAGCCGCATCTCCGGTGCGCGCGCTTCCGGCGGGTAATAGAAGGTCGCGATCGCATCCAGCCCGACGAATTGAGCGGAATCGCGTCCGAGTCCGGCCAGCCGTTCTCCGGCCAGCCGGTCGCGCAGCGCCGGTTCCGGCACTTCATCCGACGCTTCCGCTACGGCGCCGCCATGGATGCCGTGGGAGTCACCGCCATCACGACCCGCAGACTGCGCCCCGTCCGCCGATGGCGGTGCAGCGGCCCCGGACCGCTCCGACAGGGCCCGGTCGATGGCCAGCGCGGCGCGCTTGCCCATGCCGAAGGCTTCGGTGACGAAACGCGCCATGCTGGCGACGTCGCCACCGGCATAAACGCCTGGCGTCGAGGTCGCCTGCCGGTCGTCGACCTGGATCAGCGCGCCATGGGAGGAGACCGCTTCCGCAAACGGCGCCAGATCGGGATCCTGTCCGATCGACGGCACGATGGCATCGGCCTCCAGGCGGAATTCGCTGCCTTCGACCGGCTCGACCTGGAAACGTCCGCGTTCAGCGCCCGCCGTGAAGCGCACGCGCACGCACTCGAGCACGACGCCGCCATCGTCGTCACGCTCACCGGCCCGGACCCGCACGAGCGATGCACCGTCGACGAGTTGCACACCCTCTTCGAGCGTCTCCTCGATCTCGGCCGCCTGCGCCGGCATCTGCCCACGCGCTTCGAGCGCCAACATCGTCACCTCGTGGCCGGCCCGCCGGGCGCTGCGCGCAACGTCGATCGCCGCGCTGCCGCCACCGATCACGACGATGCGCCGGCCCAGTGCCGGCACCTGGCCGGCATTCGCCTGCGCCAGCCAGTGCGCGCCCTCGACGACCCAGGGCCGGGCATAGTCGAGTTGCGGCAGGCGCTTCGGACGGCGTGCGCCGACCGCCAGATAGACGGCATCGTGCGTGGCGCGCAGTTGCGCAAAAGCTTCCGGCGACGAGATCGGCTCGCCGGTGCGCACGGTGACGCCGAGTGCGACGATGCGGTCGATTTCCCCGTCGAGCACGGCGCGCGGCAGCCGATAGGCGGGAATGCCGTCGCGCATCAGACCGCCGAGTTGCTCCTGCGCCTCGAAGATCGTCACCGCATAGCCACGCCGGCGCAGATGATAGGCGGCTGCCAGCCCCGACGGACCGCCGCCGATGATCGCCACCCGCTCGCTGCGCTCTGCCGCCGGCGCGGGGTACGCCCATTCGTGCTCCAGCCCGAGATCGCCGACGAAGCGCTCGAGCTTGCAGATCGATACCGCCTCGTCGAATCCCTGGCGGTTGCAGGCGGTCTCGCACGGATGGTGGCAGACGCGCCCCGACACTGCCGGAAACGGATTGTTGCGCGTGAGGATCTCCCAGGCGGAGCGGAAATCACGCTCGCGTGCGCGACCGATCCAGTGGGCAATGTCCCCGTCGACCGGGCAGGCGCCGTGACAGGGGGAAGGGGCACTGATGTGGCGCGGCAGACGTGCGCGCCAGGTGCCGGTGCGAAAGACCTCGGTATTGCCGGTGGTCCAGATCGCCGGCGGAATCCTGTCCGGTGCATTCATGCCGCGCTCCGCTGCAACTGATGGTCGACGGTGTGCCAGCCTTCGGCGCAGGCGGTGGCGTTCTCTTCCTTCTTGCGCGGTGCTTCTTCCATCACCGTGCGCTGCAGGACTTCGAGCGACGGCTCGCCGACGGCGCGCGCCATCGCGCCGAGCAGCGCCGAATTCACGATGCGTCCGAGCCCGTTCCGGCGCGCGATCGACAGCGCGTCGACGGCGATGACCCGCCGGCCCGGCAGCGCGGTCGCGAAATGCTGCGCCGGTTGCGCCGAATTGACGACGATCAGCGTGTGCGCGGCTGCGCTCGCGAGCAATCTGCCCTCGAGCAGGCTGGCGTCGAAGCACAGGATGGCATCGGCCACCTCGATGTCGCAGCGCACGCGCACCGGGCGGTCATCGACGCGGATGTACGAACTCACGGGTGTGCCGCGGCGGGCACCCCCATAACTGGCAAAACTCTGGACCTGGCGGCCTTCGGCGAAAAAGGCCATCGCCAGCAGGTTGCCGGCGGTCTGCGCACCCTGGCCACCCCGCCCCTGGACAATGATCTGCAGCACGGTATCTCCCCCGGCCGGCCTGGCGTTCAGCGCGCGTTCACCGGCGTGACGATGTCGAGTGCGTAACTACAACCCGTCCGGCTCGGCCTCTTCTTGATCTTCGACAAGGTGTGCGACGTCCGCCGGCACGGGCGCACGCGTGGAGATCGCCTCAGATCGAGCAGTCGTAATCGACGATCAGCGGCGCGTGATCACTGAAGCGGGTATCGCGAAAGACCGAGGTGGCCTTCGCGCTGGCGGCGATGCCGGCGGTGGCGATCTGGTAATCGATGCGCCAACCGACGTTCTTCGCACGTGCCTGCCCGCGGTTGCTCCACCAGGTGTAGGCCTCGCCGGTCGCTTCCGGCTCGAGCGAACGATAGACATCGACCAGCCGGCCATCGGCCAGCAGACGGGTCATCCACGCCCGCTCTTCGGGCAGGAAGCCGCTGTTCTTCTGGTTGCCGCGCCAGTTCTTCAGATCGATTTCCTGGTGGGCGATATTGACGTCACCGACCAGCACGAACTCCCGTTCGTCGCGCAGGCGGCGCAGATGCTCCTCCATGAAGTCGAGGAAGCGGAATTTCGCCTGCTGCCGTTCTTCGCTGCTCGATCCGCTCGGAAAATAGCAGCTGATCACGCTCAGTCTGCGTCCGGGCCGGTCGAAACGCTTCTCGACCCAGCGGCCTTCGGCGTCGAATTCGGGTGCGCCGATCCCGATCACGACGTCGCTCGGCTCGTCGAGCGCATACAGGCCGACGCCCGAATAGCCCTTTTTCTCGGCGTACTGGAAATGCCCCTGCAGCCGATCGACGCGGCACCATGTCCCTTCGACGACGTCGGCCTGCGCCTTGATTTCCTGCACGCCGAGAAAATCGGCGTGCTGCTGCGGCAGCCATTCGAAAAAGCCCTTGCTGGCGGCCGAACGGATACCGTTCAGATTCAGTGTGATGATCCGTATCATTCTGCGACTTCGGTTCCTTCCGCGATGACGGCCGTGCGCCACCCGGTCCCGATCGGGCGATCCCGGCCCCGGCGCGCGCCGGCGAGCGACAACCCACTCGATGATGAACAAACGAATATGAGAGCGACACCGACTGCAAACGACCGGAATCCTGCCGCTGCGCCCGCAGGCGCTGACCTGCGCGCGCAGTTTATCCGCTTTGCCCTCGATACCGGCGTGCTGCGTTTCGGCGAATTCCGTACGAAAGCGGGCCGGATGTCACCGTATTTCTTCAACGCCGGCCTGTTCTGCGACGGCGCGTCGCTGGGGGCGCTGGCGCACTTCTATGCGCGCACCCTGCTGGCCGCCGAAGGCGACGGCACCGTCGCCTTCGACATGCTGTTCGGCCCGGCCTACAAGGGCATTCCGCTCGCGTCGGCCTGTGCCGTCGCGCTGGCGCAGGCGGGACGCAACGTCGGCTACGCCTTCAACCGCAAGGAAGCCAAGGATCACGGCGAAGGCGGTTCACTGATCGGCGCACCGCTGGCCGGACGCGTCGTCATCGTCGACGACGTCATCAGTGCCGGCACGTCGGTCAACGAATCCGTGGCCATCCTGCGCGCGCAGGGCGCCGAGCCGGCGGCAGTGCTCATCGCGCTCGATCGCCAGGAGCGCAGCGGGGATGCCGTCGACATCGGCGAGCGCTCGGCCGCCGGCGAAATCCGGCAGACACTCGGCATTCCGGTGATCGCCATCGCCGCCCTCGACGATCTGCTGCAGTTCCTCGATTCGGACGAAGCGCACGACCTGCGTCTGGACGAACACCGCGAACGGGTGGCCGCGTACCGGGAGCGCTACGGAGCGCCTTGAGTCACCCGTCCAGGCGTTCGCGCAGCAACTGGTTGACCTGCTGCGGATTGGCCTTGCCGCGCGTGGCCTTCATCACCTGGCCGACCAGCGCATTGAACGCCTTGTCACGGCCGGCACGGTATTCATCGACCGATTTCGCATTGCCCGCGATGACCTCGTCGACGATGCGCCCGAGTTCGTCGCTGTCGCTGATCTGGCGCAGGCCACGGGCATCGATGATGCGGTCAACCTCGCCAGCCTCCGTCGTGGCCCCAGACCACAGCTCGCCGAAGACGTCGCGCGCGATCTTGCCGGAAATCGTGCCGTCATCGATCCGCGTCACGAGCTGCGCGAGCTGCGCTGGTGCCACCGGACACTGCCCGATCGAGCGCTCCTCGCGATTCAGCGCCGCCGCGACCTCGCCCATCACCCAGTTCGCCGCCGTCTTGATGCGCGCGGCAAACCCGTCCGGCGACGCGCTCCGGGCGGCGTCGCCGCCCCCGTACAGGGCGTCCACCACCGCCTCGTAATAGGCCGCCAGCGCGCGCGAAGCGGTCAGCGTCGCCGCGTCATACGCAGACAGGCCATGCTCGCGGATGAAACGTTCGCGCATTGCCGCCGGCAATTCGGGCATGGCCGCGCGCACGCGCTCGATCCAGTCCTCCCCGATCACCAGTGGCGGCAGGTCCGGATCGGGGAAATAGCGGTAGTCGTGTGCGTCTTCCTTGCCGCGCATCGAACGCGTCTCGTCCCGATCGGCATCGTACAGGCGCGTTTCCTGGACGACATGGCCACCGTCGCCGATCAGCTCGATCTGGCGCGCCGCTTCGTGCTCGATCGCCCGCTCGAGGAAGCGGAACGAATTCAGGTTCTTGATTTCGCAGCGCGTGCCCAGCTTCTCCTGTCCGAGCGGGCGCACAGAGACATTGGCGTCGCAGCGAAACGAACCTTCCTGCAGGTTGCCGTCGCAGATGCCGAGCCAGACGACGAGCGCATGCAGTTCGCGCGCATAGGCGGCCGCCTCGCGCGCCGAGCGCATGTCGGGTTCGGTGACGATTTCCAGCAATGCGGTACCGGCCCGGTTCAGATCGATGCCGCTCAGGCCGACGAAATCCTCGTGCAGCGACTTGCCGGCGTCCTCTTCCAGGTGTGCCCGGACCAGGCGCACGAAACGCTCATGTGCGTGCTCATGTCCGGACCCCTGCGCGGATGCCGATGCGCCGCCGGCCGCCTCCTGCCAGTGCACCTGCAGGCCACCACCGACGACCACCGGAATCTCGAACTGGCTGATCTGATAGCCCTTGGGCAGATCCGGATAGAAATAATTCTTGCGCGCAAAGATCGAGCGCCGCGACACCTGCGCCCCGATCGCCAGACCGAAGCGGATCGCGCATTCGACCGCCGCCCGATTGGCTACCGGCAAGGCACCCGGCAGCGCCAGATCGACGTATCCGGCCTGCGTGTTCGGCTCGGCGCCGAACGCCGTCGACACTCCGGAAAACAGCTTCGAGCGCGTTGCCAGTTGCACATGCGTCTCGAGCCCCACCACGATTTCCCACTGCATCGGTCCGCCCTTCCGTCCCTGTTCCGTTCCCTTGTGCGCCGCGTCCTGCCGAACCGTCCCGTCACGGCTGCAGACGCGCACACCCGCCGCTGGCCGGATCGAACATCACCGGCCACGCCTGCTCGTATACGCCCGGCGTACAGCGGCTCTCACAGCCCGCATGCGCCATCGTCACCCGCCGCGGGTCACGCCAGATCAGCAACCGGCAGCCGCTGCCGTCACGCGCCAGCAGTTCGATATGCGGACGCGCCTGCGTCTGGCGGAACTCCGCCTGCCGGAAGCTGCAACTGCCGCGTCGCCCGATCTGTACATCCCAGCCGAAGGCCTGCACCTGGCTGTCCCGAACACGCAGCATCGCGTTTTCACGAAAGCCGTCTTCCTCGGTGCGAACGCACACCCCCTGCAGGTTGATCGGCGCATCGGCGATCGGCAGCGGATGCGCGCGCGGGGTCGTTGCTCTCTTGCCGGGCAGCGGCATGCAGGCCGCCACCAGCAGCACGGCCGCGAGCAGGACGAACAGCCTACCCGCCCGCTTGCTGCAGCGCATGCCCGGCCCGGACGAGCGTCGCCTCGTCGAAGGCGCGCCCGATCAATTGCAGACCCACCGGGCGATTTTTCTCACCGGTACCCGACGGCAGCGAGATGGCCGGCAGACCGGCCAGCGACGCCGGCAGCGTGTAGGCATCGGCCAGATAATTGCGTACCGGATCGTCGACACGCGAGCCGAGATCCCAGGCCACCGACGGCGTGACCGGCCCGGCGATCAGATCGACCGAGGCGAACACGCGCTCGAAATCCTCGGCGATGAGCCGGCGCAGCTTCTGCGCCTGCAGGTAATACGCGTCGTAATACCCGTGCGACAGGACATAGGTGCCGATCAGCACGCGCCGCTTGACCTCGTCACCGAACCCCTCGGCGCGCGTCTGGCAGTAGAGCTCGCGCAGATCCTCGTACGAGGCGGCGCGATGTCCGTAGCGGATGCCGTCAAAGCGCGACAGATTGCTCGAAGCCTCGGCCGGTGAAATGATGTAGTAGGCCGGAATTGCCAGTCCGGTGCGCGGCAGCGACACGTCGACCAGCTCGGCCCCGAGTGCGCGCAACGCATCCAGCGAGGCCTGCACGGCATGGCGGACGTCGTCGGCCAGTCCGGCACCGAAGAATTCGCCGGGCACGCCGATGCGCAGGCCGGCAACCGGCTGCCCGAGCGCGCGCGCGAAGTCCTCGTCCGGCCGCTCGGTGCTGGTGGAATCGCGGGCATCGAAGCCCGCCATCGCCGACAGCACGAGTGCGCAGTCGGCGGCACTCGTGGCGATGACGCCGGCCTGGTCGCAGCTGGACGCGTAGGCAATCATGCCGTGGCGCGACACCCGTCCCCAGGTCGGCTTCAGCCCGGTGACACCGCAAAAGGCTGCCGGCTGGCGCACCGACCCGCCGGAATCAGTGCCGGTGGCGACCGGCACGAGGCCCGCCGCCACCGCGGCGGCCGAGCCGCCCGACGAACCGCCCGGAACCGCCGTCCGGTCCACCGGGTTCAGTACCGGGCCGAAGTACGAGTGCTCGTTCGACCCGCCCATGCCGAATTCGTCGCAATTGGTCTTGCCGACACAGACGGCGCCCGCTGCGGCCAGCCGTTCGACGACGGTCGCATCGAACGGACTGACGTAGTGCTCGAGCATCTTCGAGGCCGCCGTCGTGCGCCAGCCACGCGTCACGAACAGATCCTTGTGCGCCAGCGGAATACCGAGCAGCGGAGCACGTTCGCCACGCGCCAGCCGTTCGTCCGCGGCGCGCGCCTGTTCGAGCGTGCGCTCGGGTTGAACATCGATGAACGCGTTCAGGTCGCTGGCGGCCACGCGGCGCAGGCATTCGCGCGCCACGTCGACGGCCGAGACCTCACGCGCATCGAGCAGGCCGCGCAGGCCGCTCAGCGTCATGCGCTCCGGAAACGTTGCAGCGCTCACTCGATGACCTTCGGCACCAGGTACAGCCCGCGTTCGACCGCCGGCGCCAGCGCCTGGCAGGCTTCGCGCTGATCGGTCTGGTCGACGACATCGTCGCGCAGACGCAGAACCGGCTCGTGCGGGTGTGTCAATGGTTCGACACCATCGGTATCAACGGCACGCAGCTGTTCGAACAATGACAGCACCTGGCCGAGCTGCGCGGCATGCTGAGCGATTTCATCTTCATCCAGCGCAATGCGCGCGAGAGCGGCAATGCGCTCGACCTCTGCGCGCGTCAGCGGCGCGGCGGGCTCGGGAGACGCTGGGACAGACACGATGGGCGGTACGATCGAAAAAACGGGGTGCGAAGGACGGGGTGCAGCGAAAGAGACGGAAGCGGCGCAAAAGCGCGAGCGCAGGGATCCGGCGACCCCGGTTCACCGGATCGGCCGCAACGCGGCGGCGGATCGACGACGACTTGCCGGAATCACTTGCCGGAATCTTTTCAGGCCCCGGCGCAGGTCGTCTGGTCGACCAAAAATTATACGGTATCATTCGACGCGAATTTCACGGGTCGCGAAATGTTCGGGTTCCTGCGCAAGTATTTTTCCAACGACCTGGCGATCGACCTCGGAACGGCCAATACCCTGATCTACGTCCGCAGCAAGGGCGTTGTACTCAACGAGCCTTCCGTGGTCGCGATCCGTCAGGAGGGCGGGCCGAACGGCAAGAAGACGATTGCCGCTGTCGGCGGCGAAGCCAAGCAGATGCTCGGCCGGGTACCGGGCAACATCGAAGCCATCCGGCCGATGAAGGACGGCGTGATCGCCGACTTCACCGTCACCGAGCAGATGCTCAAGCAGTTCATCCGGATGGTGCACGAGTCGCGGCTGTTCTCGCCCAGTCCGCGCATCATCATCTGTGTGCCCTGCGGCTCGACCCAGGTCGAGCGCCGTGCGATCCGCGAGTCGGCGCTGGGCGCCGGCGCATCGCAGGTCTACCTGATCGAGGAGCCGATGGCGGCGGCGATCGGCGCCGGCCTGCCCGTGTCCGAAGCGGCCGGATCGATGGTCGTCGACATCGGCGGCGGCACCACCGAGGTCGGCGTGATCTCGCTCGGCGGTCTGGTCTACCAGGGTTCGGTACGCGTCGGCGGCGACAAGTTCGACGAGTCGATCATGAACTACATCCGCCGCAACTACGGGATGCTGATCGGCGAACCTACTGCCGAGGCCATCAAGAACACCATCGGCAGCGCCTTCCCGGGATCCGAGATCAAGGAAATGGAAGTGCGCGGGCGCAACCTCTCCGAGGGCATTCCGCGCAGTTTCACGATCACCTCGAACGAGATCCTCGAAGCGCTGACCGAACCGCTCAACCAGATCGTGTCCGCCGTGAAGATCGCGCTCGAGCAGACCCCGCCGGAACTCGGCTCGGACATTTCCGAGCGCGGCATCATGCTCACCGGCGGCGGCGCACTGCTCAGCGACCTCGACCGTCTGCTCATCGAGGAAAGCGGCCTGCCGGTCCTCGTCGCCGAAGACCCGCTGACCTGCGTCGTGCGTGGCTGCGGCATGGCGCTCGAGCGCATGGAAAAACTGGGCATGATCTTCGCGAACGAGTGAACGCCGTGCCGCGGTTCAGCGCCCCGGTCCGGACGACGGACGCGAGCGGCACCCCGTGAACCGCAGCCCGCCGCCATTCTTCAAGCAGGGGCCGTCCGCCAACGCGCGACTGGTGTTCTTTTCGCTGTTCGCCATCGTCCTGCTCGTGATCGACTCGCGCATGGACGTGCTCGAGCGCATCCGCCAGGCCGTCGCCACCGTGATCTACCCGGTACAGCGGGTGCTGCTCGTGCCACGCGATCTGCTCGGCACCGGCCGGCAGTACATCGGCGACATCGGCAGCCTGCGCGAGGAGAATGCCGATCTGCGCCACCGCGCGACCGCGAATGCCTGGACCCTGCAGCAGAACGAGAAGCTGAGCACCGAGAACCGCCAGTTGCGCCGTCTGCTGGCCATGCACGACCGGGCGGTTCCGCGCTCGACGGTCGCTGAAGTGCTGTACGACACCCGGGATGCGTTCTCACGCCGTCTGGTGCTCGACAAGGGCTCGCAGCAGGGCGTGGCCGCCGGTCAGCCGGTGATCGATCCCGAAGGCGTCGTCGGCCAGGTCACGCGCGTGTATCCGCTGTCGAGCGAAGTGACACTGATGACCGATCACGCCTCGACCATTCCGGTCGAACTGCGCCGCACCGGCGAGCGCTCGCTGGCCTATGGCGGGTCGATGACCGGCACGGTCGAGCTGCGCTACCTGCGCAGCACCGCGGACGTTCGCGCCGGGGACGAAATCGTCACCTCGGGGCTGGATGGCGTTTTCCCCGCCGGCCTGCCGGTCGGCGTCATCCGTTCCGTCGACAGTGCCGGTTCACCCTTCATCCGCGCCATCATCGAGCCTGCCGCTCGCGTCGAACGCGCGCATCTGCTGCTCGTGCTGCTGGTGGCGCAGACGCCGCCACCCGACAGCGGACCGCCGCCGGACAATGCGCCGGAAGGCCCGCCGGCGGAAAACCCGGGGTGATCCTCCGCGCCGCCGGCCCGCCACGCAACGAACGAATACAGCACTCCGCACACGAACCGACTCGCCAGAAAGGGAACGCAAGCCATGCAGATGTCGCCGGAATACCTGCTGCTGCCGGCAAACCGGCCGTTCATCCTGTTCACGATCGTTGCTGCCTTCCTGTTCAATCTGCTGCCCTGGGGACATCTGGCCGGCGTCCCCGACCTGCTCGCGCTCGTGCTCGTGTTCTGGAACATCCACCAGCCGCGGATGGTGGGAATCGGCATCGCCTTTCTGGCCGGCCTGGTGATGGACGTGCACGATGGCGCACTGTTCGGCGAGCACGCGCTGGCGTACACCCTGCTTTCCTATGGCGCGATCACCATCCATCGTCGCGTCCCCTGGTTTCCGGCTGGCGGCCAGATGCTGCACGTGCTCGCGCTCTTTCTGCTGATGCAATGCGTGGTGCTGCTCGTACGTCTGGCCATCGGCGGCTCCTTTCCCGGCTGGCCCTGGTTTGCCCAGAGCCTCAGCTGCACGCTGTTGTGGCCGCTGGCCAATGCCGTACTGCTCGCACCGCAGCGGCGCGCCCTCGATCGTGACGAGAATCGCCCGATCTGATGCCGGCACGATCGTCACGGCAAGGGCTGCACCCGGCGCATGACGGACGCCGTTCATGACCGAGATGCGCAATCCGGAACGGGATCTGGAGCGCCTGCGGACGCGACTGGCCGTGGCCATGCTCGTCGTCCTCGTGTGCTTCGGCCTGCTCGGCGTGCGCTTCTGGTGGCTGCAGGTCCACCGCTACGCATCGTTTCGCGCCCAGGCCGAAAACAACCGCATCGCACTGATTCCCGCGCCGCCACCCCGCGGTCTGATCTTCGATCGCAACGGCGTCCTGCTGGCGGAAAACATCTCCGCCTACACGCTCGAACTGCGCGCCTCCGCGATCGCGGATCTCGACGGGACCATCGATGCGCTCGGGCGCATCGTCGAGATCTCCGAAAGCGAGCGGATGCGCTTCCGGCGGCTGCTGCGCGATGCCCGCCGTTCGGAAAGCGTGGCACTCAAGACCCGGCTGAGCGATGAGGAAGTTGCACGCCTTGCGGTTCAGAGTTACCGCTTCCCCGGCGTCGAGATCCGCGCACGTGCGTTTCGCAGCTACCCGTTGGGCGACACGGCGGCGCATCTGCTCGGGTACGTCGGACGGATCTCGAAAAAGGATCTCGAATGGCTGGACGACCAGAATCTGCTGGCCGGCTATGCCGGTTCGACCCACATCGGAAAAACCGGCGTTGAACAATCGTACGAGCAGGCCCTGCACGGCCTGGTCGGCGCCGACGAGGTCGAGGTCTCGGCGGGCGGACGGGTCGTGCGCACCCTGTCGCGCACGCCTCCGGTGCCAGGCGCCAACCTGGTCCTGTCGATCGATGCCCGCCTGCAGAAGCTGGCCGAAACCCTGTACGGCAACCGGCGCGGCGCACTGGTGGCGATCGAACCGGCAACCGGCGCGGTGCTGGCGCTCGTCTCGCGCCCCGGTTTCGACCCCAATGTGTTCGTCGACGGCGTCGATCCCCAGACCTGGCAGGGGCTCAACGAAGACCCCGACCACCCGCTGCTGAACCGCCCGCTGCGCGGCGCCTATCCGCCCGGATCGACCTACAAGCCCTTCATGGCGCTGGCGGCGCTCACGAGCGGTGCGCGCTCGCCGACGGACACGATCTTCGACCCGGGATACTTCCAGCTGGGCAACCATCGCTTCCGCGATTCGCGTCCCGGCGGCCAGGGAACCGTCGACCTGCGCAAGTCGATCGTTGTCTCGAGCGACACGTACTATTACAGGCTCGCCTACGAGATGGGCGTCGATTCGATCCACGATTTCATGAAGCCATGGGGCTTCGGCCAGCTCACCGGCATCGACCTGAAGAACGAAAGCGCCGGCATCCTGCCGTCGACGCAATGGAAACAGCGGCGCTTCCGCCAACCCTGGTATCCGGGCGATACACCCTCGATCGGTATCGGTCAGGGCTACAACGCCTTCACCATCCTGCAACTGGCGCACGCGACGGCGACACTCGCCAATGACGGCGTCGTGATGACGCCGCACGTCGTGCAGGCGGTCGAAAACCCGGAAACTCATGTGCAGGAGCGGATCGGCACGCAGGCACGGGCGCAGATCGCGCTGAAACCCGCCCACCTGAAACTGGTACGCGAAGCGATGGCCGAAGTGAACCGCACCGGAACCGGCCGCACGGCATTCGTCGATGCGGGCTATGTAGCTGCCGGAAAAACCGGAACGGCGCAGGTCGTCGGCATCCGGCAGGATGAGAAATACGATGCCTCGAAACTCGACGAACGCCATCGCGATCACTCCCTGTTCATCGCCTTTGCACCGCTGGAGAAGCCCGCCATTGCGATTGCGCTGATTGTCGAAAACGGCGGCTTCGGCGCACAGGCGGCGGCACCGATCGTGCGCAGAATGTTCGACTACTGGCTGCTCGGCCGCATTCCGGCGGACATCGATCCGGAGATCCTGTCCGCCATCCGGCCCGACCCGTCCTGGCAGGGCGCGGCGCCGGCCATCGATCGTGCCGCACGCCTGGACACGCCGACGCCGGCACCGGCGCCGATGCCATGAGCATTTCGGGCAAGCCGGGGTTGTGGCGCCAGGTGCGCCCGTACCTGCTGGTGTTCGATCCGGTCCTGACCGTTGCGCTGGCCATGCTGGTCGCGCTCAGCTTGATCACGATGCATTCGGCAGCGCTCGACTACGACGGGCGCATGCTCGATCACGCACGCAATCTGTTCCTGGCGTTTTCGGTAATGTGGCTGGCAGCAAACATTCCACTCGCGTGGATGCAGCGGGTCGCCCTGCCAGCCTGGATCGTCGGTGTGATCCTGCTCGTGGCCGTGGCTCTTTTCGGCGATGTCGCCAAGGGCGCACGCCGCTGGCTCGATCTCGGCTTCATGCGCGTGCAGCCGTCCGAACTGATGAAGATCGCCATGCCGCTGACGCTCGCCTGGTGGTTCCAGAAACGCGAAGACGTCATCGACTGGCGGGACTTCCTGGTCGCTGCCGTGCTGCTGCTGATCCCGCTGGTGCTGATCGCGCGCCAGCCGGACCTGGGCACGGCCATTCTCGTCGCAGCCGCGGGCTTCTATGTGATCTGGTTTGCCGGCCTGGGCTGGAAAGTGATCGTGGGCGGAGTGGTGCTCGTTCTGGCTTCGAGTCCGATCGTCTGGACCTTGCTGCACGAATACCAGCGCCAGCGCATCCTGATGCTGATTGATCCGTCGTCGGACCCGCTCGGACGCGGCTTTCACGTCATCCAGTCGACCATTGCCGTGGGTTCGGGCGGCATCACCGGCAAGGGCTGGATGCAGGGTACCCAGGCGCACCTCGAATTCGTGCCGGAACGCACGACTGATTTCATTTTTGCCGTCTTTTCCGAGGAATTCGGCCTGATCGGCAATCTGGTCCTGCTGGCCATCTATCTGCTCGTCATCGGCCGCGGCCTGATGATTGCCGCGCACGGCGCCAATCTGTTCGCCCGCCTGTTGGCCGGCGCCATCACGATGGTTCTGTTCACCTATGCCTTCGTCAATATCGGCATGGTCTCCGGCATCCTGCCGGTGGTGGGAGTTCCGCTGCCGATGATGTCCTATGGTGGCACGGCCATGCTGACGCTGGGCATCGGGCTGGGTCTGCTGATGAGCATCGCCCGACAGAGACGACGCCGGCTGCAGGACGCATGAGAACGGGTATGAATGATTGCCTCACCCATTCCGGGCGCTTCCCGAGCGCCCCGGCCCTCAATCGGTGCGGGCCGACCGGGACAGGCGCCAAAGCGATCCGGAGCGCCTCACCAGACCAATGAAGGTGAACAGCCAGGCAGTCAGGGCCGCGTACAGGAAGACCGTCGGCACGGCATGCAGGAAGCCGAAGTCCAGCGCACGCTCCAGTTCGTGTGTGGCGACGGCATACATGCCCAGCGGAAAGACCGCTCCCCAGTAGGACGTGTCGTAGTGGACCGGATACCGGCACCAGCCGTAGCGCCACAGACCCAGCAGCACGAGCATCGGGATCCACCAGGTCGCGGTCGCCCAGTACAGGACCGTGATGCCCTTGAGGAAAGGCAGCAGCGACTGCAGGAACGGCGCCTCGGGTGCGTTGAGCACGAGCAGCGCACCGGCCAGCGTCGAGATCGCCATCGCACCCATGTTGATCCAGTATGGCGGCGTGAGGTCGCCCGGCGCCATGTACAGGAAAGTGTAGCGATAGAAGATCAGCGTCATCACCCAGCCGTAGAGCATGCCGCCCCACAGCCACATCGACAGCGCAAAGAAATTGAGTTCGAGCTTCCACGGCTGGCCGGTGTGCACGGCCAGTTGCGCCGCCAGCACGGCCACCGCCTGCGTGGCGACGATGGCCAGCAGCCAGATGCCCGACAGACCGCGCTGCAGTGACGGCTTGCGCGCACGCACCGTGAGCGCCAGAAAGACGGTGTAGGTGAGTGCGGCCCAGAGTGCAACGGCGATCACCCACAGGATCAGGGCGACACGCGGATTGCCGGCCAGGACGTGAAACTGCACGCCGAGCACGCCGGTGGCGGCGACCATCGTGAAGAACCCCGGGGCGCGCGCATGCGAGGACAGATCCTCGACGACGCGCGCCGGATGGTGCACCGCCCGCAGGGCATGAAACGCGCACAGCACGACCCAGGCAAGAATGTTCAGCGCGAACAGTGCCTTCGCCAGCTGTTCCCAGCCCTGCTGATACGACGAGATCGAAACGATCCCGGTCGCCATCACCATGGCGAAACCGGCCGGCGGGAAGTCGGCCAGGAACCCGCTCTGCCGGACGGTCAAGATCGGCGGCGCCTCATCCGGACCGCCGACCGCTGCGCGGCGGCGCGCAGCGAAACCGACAGGAAATGCGCAGCGAAGGGCTGTGCACGTTCGTCAGCTCGACGACAGACGTGCCGTCGCCTGGATCTCGGTGCCGGCCAGTGCCTTCGAGACCGGGCAACCGGCCTTGGCGGCCTGCACATGCTTCTGGAACTCTGCCTCGGTGATGCCGGGCACGTCCGCGTCGAGCGCGAGCTCGATCTTCGTGATGGCCGGCCCCTCGCCGAGATGCACCTGCGCAGTCGTGCGCAGATCTTTGGCCGGATGTCCGGCCTGCTCGAGCAGCAGTGACAGATACATCGAAAAACAGCCGGCATGTGCAGCGCCGATCAGCTCCTCGGGATTGGTCCCCGGCGTGTCGCCGAAGCGGGTGGCAAAACTGAACGGCCCCTCGAAGGCGCCGCTGCCAAGCTTCATCCGGCCCGAACCTTCCTTGAGCGTGCCTTGCCACGAGGCGGATGCATTGCGAACAGTCATGTCGTTCTCCTTTCTGACAACGAAAATGGCAGGATCGGCCTGGCAGCCCGACTTCCAAATTCCCCCCCGGGCAGTTCAGAAGTCTGCCACCTGCAGCAGGATCTTGCCGATGTGACGCGAAGACTCCATCAGTTCATGGGCGGCTCGTGCATCGGCCAGCGCGAAACGCTCGAAAATCACCGGGTGCAGCTGCCCCGACCCGAATAGTGGCCAGACGTGCTCGCGCAACTGCGCTGCGATCCGCGCCTTTTCCTGCGCCGTGCGCGGGCGCAGCGTCGAGCCGGTCCAGTGCAGGCGCTTGACCATCAGCAGCGTGCAGTCGATCTCGCAGCGCGCACCGCCAAGAAAGGCAATCTGCACCAGCCGGCCTTCGACCGCCAGTGCGCGGAAATTGCGTGTCACGTAGTCGCCGCCGACCATGTCGAGAATGAGATCGACGCCGCGCCGCGAAGTCAGCGCACGCACGCGTTCGACGAAATCCTCGCGACGGTACTCGATGGCCGCAGCCGCACCGTAGCGCTCGCAGGACCGCGCCTTTTCCGGGCTGCCGACCGTCGTGTAGACGGTCGCGCCGCGCGCCCGCGCGAGCTGGATGGCCGCCAGGCCGATCCCCGACGAGCCGCCGTGAACGAGGAAGTGTTCGCCCGCCTGCAGTGCGCCGCGCTCGAAAACATTCGTCCAGACGGTGAAATAGTTTTCCGGCAGCGATGCCGCCTGCGCCAGGTCGAGACCGGCCGGCACCGGCAACACCTGGCCGGCCGGAGCCACGGCGTATTCGGCATAGCCGCCGCCATTGACCAGCGCACAGACTTCATCGCCCACGCGAAGCCCGGTGACATCCCTGCCGATCGCCGCCACTTCGCCCGACACTTCCAGCCCGAGGACGGGGCTGGCGCCCGGTGGCGGCGGGTAACTGCCTTCGCGCTGGGCAACATCGGGACGGTTGACGCCGGCCCAGACCACACGGATCAGCACCTCGTCCGCCCCGGGCGCCGGCACCGGAGCTTCGCTCAGGTGCAGCACGGACGGCGCACCGCCTTCACCGTGCGTGATCTGTTTCATTCGGGACGGAAGCGCAATCATCGGGCGAGCAATATCCGCATCGGGACAGCCGCATCGGAGGTCCATGCGAAACTGGTACCGTTTCTTCTTTCCACCACCAGGCCCGGGACCGGAACCTGCAGATGAACACGATACACAATTCGGTCGGAGGGGACTACGCATACCTGCGCGGAGGAGCGGCGTTCTCCTCGGCGGTCGTTGCGCTGCCCGGCTTCGAGATCGTTCGCGTGCGTTTCGCGCGCTGGCTGCCGCTGGCGGACGGCTTCGATGCGATCGCGGCCCACCTGCGCCAGGCGAAGCGACCGCTTACCGCCCTGTGTGCCGCGGAACTGCGATCGCCGCGCCCGCTGTCGCTCGACGGGTTCGGCGACTTCAACCGGTCGTATCTCGACGTGCTCCGGGAATGGGGTCTGCTCGCCAACGAAACCGGAACCGTACCCGTGGCCCGGTGCAATGTCTGTCCGTCGCACGATGCGCCGTCGGTACCGTCGTTTCACGCTTTCAGTTACACCGTGCCCGTCGGTGCCGTGCACAGCGGATCGCTGACCACTTCCGGTCATGCTTCCGATGCGCCGGCGCCACGCAGTTTCGTTCTGTCCGGTTTTGCCGACTGGCCCGAAGGAGCAGCATTCCCGGAAGGGATCATTGCCCACGGCGACACGTCGGCGCACGGTCTCGAACGCAAGTTCGCTTTCGTGCTGGACGGCGTCGAACACAAGACGGCGGAGCTGGGCGTACGGATGGATTCCATCACCGGCGTACAGATCTATACGGTGCACGATTTCGGTCCGCTGGTCGGTTCGTTGTTCGCCACGCGCGGCCTGACCCGGATCGGACTCGAGTGGCAGGTCAGCCGCCCACCGATCGACGGGCTCGAACTCGAGATCGACGTGCGCAGCGTCCGGCGCGAACTGGTGATCGATTGAACGTTGCCGACGAACTCGTCGCTGCCGCCCGTACCCTGTCGCGCTCGGCGGCGCGGCTGCGTTTCGCGCCGCCGATCGTGCACGTGTACAACCCGCTCGACTATGCCGGCGCGATGCACGAGGCCTATCTGCACCGCTTCGGCAGCACGCCGAAGCGCGTGCTTCTCGTCGGCATGAATCCGGGTCCTTTCGGAATGATGCAGACCGGAGTGCCGTTCGGCGAGGTCAGTGCGGTGCGCGACTGGATGCAGCTCGAGGCGCCGCTGGGGCGTCCGCATCACCAGCACCCGAAGCGCCCGATCGAAGGCCTGGCGTGCCGACGCAGTGAGGTCAGCGGTCAGCGCGTATGGGGCTGGGCGCAGTCGCGCTTCGGCTCGGCCGACGCATTTTTCGAGCACATCCTGATCGTCAACTACTGTCCGCTCGTGTTCCTGGCCGAAAGTGGCCGCAACTGCACGCCCGACAAATTGCCGAAGGCCGAGCAGCAGGCACTGCAGAAAATCTGTGATCGCCACCTGCGCCGGGTATTTGCCGTGCTTGCCCCGGAATATACGATCGGCATCGGCGCCTGGGCGACACAACGCCTGCATGCGCTGTTCGACTGCAGGCGGGGCAGGACGCCGCACATCGGCCGGATCCTGCACCCGAGCCCGGCCAGTCCGCTGGCCAACCGCGACTGGGCCGGACAGGTCGATGCGCAACTGCAGGCACTGGGCGTGCTCGACCGGTTCCCCCGCTACCATCGGCCGGCAAACGAAGAGGCGGGGGTAGACACCGCCGCCGACCCGTCTCCTCCGGCTGCAGCGGCTCCCGTTCGGGCTCGCCGCAGTCCGTCCGGCAAACGCAGCGGGCCGAGCGAACCGGAGGGGCAGACATGATGGACGCGCATTTTCCCGACTTCGATCTCGGCGAGGACATTGCTGCGCTGCGTGCCGCCGTCGCCCGCTTCAGCGCAGGCGAGATCGCGCCGCTGGCGGCGGACATCGATCGCAGCGACGCCTTCCCGATGCCCCTGTGGCGCAGACTCGGCGAACTGGGCGTGCTCGGCATCACGGTGGCGGAAGAATATGGCGGCACCGATCTCGGCTATCTCGCCCACATCGTCGCCATGGAGGAAATCTCGCGCGGCTCGGCCGCGGTGGGGCTGTCCTATGGCGCGCATTCGAATCTGTGCGTCAACCAGATCCACCGCAACGGCAGCGAAGACCAGAAGCGCCGCTACCTGCCGGGCCTGGTTTCCGGAGCCGCCATCGGTGCACTGGCCATGTCCGAGCCCGACGCCGGCTCGGACGTCGCCTCGATGAAGCTGCGCGCGCGCCGGCAGGGCGATCGCTGGATCCTCAACGGCACCAAGATGTGGATCACCAACGGCCCCGATGCCGACGTGCTGGTCGTCTATGCGAAAAGCGACCCGGACGCCGGCGCGCACGGCCTGACGGCCTTTCTGGTCGAGAAGGGTTTCACCGGCTTTTCCGTGGCGCAGAAGCTGGACAAGCTCGGCATGCGCGGCAGCCATACGGGCGAACTCGTCTTCGACGACTGCGAGGTGCCGGCGGAAAACGTGCTCGGGCGACCGGGCGAAGGCATCCGCGTCCTGATGAGCGGGCTCGATTTCGAGCGCGCCGTGCTCGCCGGCGGGCCGCTGGGCATCATGCACGCGTGCCTGGACGTCGCCCTGCCGTACGTGCACGAACGCCGGCAGTTCGGCCGGCCGATCGGCGAATTCCAGCTGATGCAGGGCAAGCTCGCCGACCTGTACACGACCATGATGGCGGCCCGCGCCTGGGTCTACGAGGTCGGCCGGCGCTGCGATCGCTCGCGCACTGGTGCAGTCGATGCACGCAGTCTGCGCAAGGACGCCGCCAGCGCGATCCTTTACGCTGCGGAAAAGGCAACCTGGATGGCAGGCGAAGCGATCCAGTGCCTGGGCGGCAGCGGTTATCTCAATGAATCGGCGGCCGGTCGCCTGTGGCGCGATGCCAAGCTCTACGAGATCGGCGCCGGCACGTCGGAGATCCGCCGGATGCTGATCGGACGCGAACTGTTTGCCGAAACCGCCCGGCAGCGGGGGCACGGATCATGAGCGCTGCGAACGCCGATCGCGAACGGTCGATTGCCATCGCCGAGGCGATGCGCATCGGCTTCGACCGCCACTACGCACTGTCGCGCTATATCGCGCAGCAGGCCAAGGCGCGCTTCGAACGCGGCGACTGGCACGGCATCCGCAAGCTGGCACGCGACCGCATCGAGTTCTACGACACGCGCGTACGCGAGGCCGTCAACAAGATCCGCACCGATTTCGGCCTGACCGCCAGCGGCCGGCAACTGATCGACGATCGTCTCTGGCAGAACGTCAAGCGCGAGTACGTGCGGCTGCTGGCCGGGCACTTCCAGCCGGAGCTGGCCGAGACCTTCTTCAATTCGGTGTGCTGCAAGATCCTGCACCGCTCGTACTTTCACAACGACTTCATTTTCGTGCGCCCGGCCGTCTCGACCGGCTATCTCGAAAGCGAACCGACGAGTTACCGCGTCTATTACCCGCTGGCCGAAGGCTGGCGCGATGCGGCGCGACGCATGATCGTCGATCTCGGCCTGGCCTGTCCGTTCGTCGACATCGAACGCGATCTGACCCTGATCGGACAGGTCGTGCGCGAACACCTCGGCAGGAATTTCCAGCCGGCCAGCGACTGTCAGCTGCAGGTATTGCGCTCGCTGTTCTTTCGCAACAAGGGCGCCTATCTGATCGGACGCTTCATCAACGACGGCGAACTGCTGCCGTTCGCCGTGCCGATCCTGCGCAACTCGCGCGGCCGGCTGTACCTCGATGCGATCCTGCTCGGCACCGAACAGATCGAGCCGCTGTTCAATTTTGCGCGCGCCTATTTCATGGCCGACATGCCGGTGCCAAGCGCCTACGTGCAGTTCCTGTCGACGCTGATGCCGACGAAGCCCGAATCCGAGCTGTACACGATGCTCGGCTTCCACAAGCAGGGCAAGACGATCTTCTACCGCGACCTGCTGCATCACCTGAAACATTCGCACGACCGCTTCGTGATCGCCCCGGGCATCAAGGGGCTGGTGATGCTCGTGTTCACGCTGCCGTCCTTCCCGTATGTCTTCAAGGTCATCCGGGACAAGCGCTACAAGGAGGTGTCGGCCGAATTCATCCGTTCGCAGTATCAGCTCGTCAAGGCGCACGACCGCGTCGGGCGCATGGCCGACACCTGGGAATACTCGGGCGTG
>JACDJC010000255.1_pt1 | contig 68033 bp, 63 predicted proteins | sample 7454191 | NCBI WGS metagenome assembly JACDJC01 (sample SAMN14253291, study PRJNA609438) | sludge metagenome | isolation source: sludge after 25d culture with pyrite and EDTA | collected 2018-12-20 | reverse complement strand
GGGGGCGGGGGGGGGCCCCCCCCCCCCCCGCCCCCGCAAGCCGCCTTTACGCCACGGTTTTCAATACCTTGTCTATCGTTTCGAAGATCTCGGCGATCTGCTGTTCTTCGATGATGAGCGGCGGCGAGACGGCGATGATGTCGCCGGTGTAGCGCACCATCACGCCCGCGTCGAAGCATTTCGCGAAGACCTCGGCCGCGCGCGCGCCCGGCGCGCCTTCGCGTGGCTGGAGCTCGATGCCGGCGACCAGGCCCAGGTTGCGGACGTCGATGACGTGGCGGGCGTTTTCCAGATTGTGGGCGGCGTCTTCGAACTTTTGCGACAGGCCGGCGGCGCGCTTGAACAACTGGTCTTTCTCGTAGATGCCCAGCGTGGCCAGGATGGCGGCCGTGGCCAGCGGGTGCGCCGAATAGGTATAGCCATGGAAGAACTCGATGCCGCTGGCCGCGGCGCCCACGATGGTGTCGTGGATTTCGCGGCGGACGGCGACGGCGCCGGCGGGCACGGCGGCGTTGCTGATGCCCTTCGCCATGGTGATCAGGTCCGGCTTCACGCCGAAGAATTCACTGGCGGTGTTGGCGCCCAGGCGGCCGAAGCCCGTGATGACTTCGTCGAAAATCAGCAGGATGCCGTGCTTTTCGGTGATGGCGCGCAGCTTTTCCAGATAGCCCTTGGGCGGGATCAGCACGCCGGTGGAGCCGGCCAGGGGCTCGACGATGACGGCGGCGATGGTGGAGGCGTCGTGCAGGGCGATGATGCTTTCCAGCTGGTCTGCGAAGTGCTCGCCCCATGCCGGCTGCCCGCGCGTATGCTTGTTCTTGGACAGGTCGTGGGTGTGCGGCAGGTGGTCGACATTGGGCAGCAGGGCGCCCGAGAACGTCTTGCGGTTGGGCGAGATTCCGCCGACGGAGATGCCGCCGAACCCCACGCCGTGGTAGCCGCGCTCGCGGCCGATCAGGCGGGTGCGCTGGCCTTCGCCGCGCGCGCGGTGGTAGGCCAGGGCGATCTTCAGCGACGTATCGACGGATTCGGACCCCGAATTGGTGAAGAAAATGCGGTCCATGCCTTCCGGCATCAGGCGGGCGACCGCCGAGGCGGCGCGGAAGGAGTCGGTGTGGCCGAGCTGGAAGCTGGGCGCGTAATCGAGTTCGGCGGTTTGCCGGGCGATGGCGTCGATGATTTCCTGGCGGCCGTGGCCCGCGTTCACGCACCAGAGGCCCGCGGTGCCGTCGAGTACCGGGTGGCCGTCGGCGGCCGTGTAGTACATGCCCTTGGCCTTGGTCAGCAGGCGTGGATGCTCTTTGAACTGGCGGTTTGCGGTGAAAGGCATCCACAGATTCGACAGATCCGGGAGATTCGCGTTACTGGTCATGGTTACCTCGACAGGCGAAAACGAAGGGGGTAGGCTTGGTGTCCGCCTATTCTCGTTCGCCCCGACTTGCAAATAAATATACAGTCGACCAAAATCGATATGACTGTATTGTTTGAATGATGATAACTGTGCTGATTCTGGGGAAGCAATGCGGTTTTTCGAGCCCGTGCGTGATCGCAAGCATGCGCCCTCCTTGGTGGAGCAGGTCGTCGAGGCGCTGGAAAACGCGATCCGGCAACAACTGTTGAGGCCGGGCATGGCCATGCCCTCGGTGCGCAAGTTCGCCAAGGCGCATGGCCTGAGCACCTTCACGGTGTCGGCGGCCTACAGCCGCCTGGTTGCGCAAAACTGGCTGGTGGCGCGGCCGGGCTCCGGCTACCGGGTGGCGGCCGCGGCCCGCAGGGCGCCTGCGGGCGCCGCGCCCGCGCCCGTGTCGGCGTGGGCGCCGCCCAAGATCGGGGCGTCCTGGCTGCTGGCGGACGTCTTCGCCGACCACTCCATACCCATCAAGTCCGGCTGCGGCTGGCTGCCCGGAGAATGGCTGAACGAGGCCGGCTTGTCCCAGGCGCTGCGGCAGGTGTCGCGCACTTCCCCCAAGCAGCTTGCCGGCTATGGTCATCCTTATGGCTATTTTCCCTTGCGCGAGCATATCCGGCATGCGCTCGAACACAATGGCCTGCAGGTGGCCAGCGACCAGGTGCTGCTGACCCAGGGGGCCACCCAGGGGCTGGACATCGTGATCCGCACGCTGTTCCGGCCGGGCGATGTGGTGCTCGCCGAGTTTCCGGGCTATGCGAACCTGCTGGAAACCATGCGCCTGGCGGGCCTGCGGGTGCTCAGCGTGCCGCGCAACCAGGACGGCCTGTGCACCCGCACCCTCGAAGAACTGGCCGCCAGGCACCAGGTGAAAGCGGTGTTCGTCAACACCGTGCTGCAGAATCCCACCGGCACGAGCCTGAGCATGAACAACGCCTTTCGTATCCTGCAGCTGGCGGAGCAATACCGCTACACGGTGATCGAGGACGACGTGTCGCGCGATCTGCTGCCGGGCATCGGCCCCATGCTGGTCGCCATGGGCGGGACGGCGCGGGTCGTGTATGTGTCGGGTTTCTCCAAGAGCATCATGCCCTCGATGCGGGTGGGCTATGTGGTGGCCAACGCCGAGCTGCTGAAGGAGTTCGCCAAGACCAAGATGACGCTGGGCCTGACGACGCCGGAAATGATGGAGCGCACCGTCCACGAAGTGCTGAGGCAGGGCCGGCACCAGGCTCACCTGAGGCGCGTGCAGGAACGGCTGCGCGAGGCGCACGACGAACTGGGCGCCCTGATGGACGAGCACGGTTTCGAGGTGTACAGCAGGCCCCAGGCGGGCCTGTTCCTGTGGGCTCGGCCCGCCGGCCCGTGGCGCGAGCAGGGCTCGGCAAAACTGGCCGAACTGGCCTTGAAAGACGGGATATGGCTGGCGCCGGGATCCTACTTCGACCCCGGGCAGGCGGATACGGGGTGGATACGCTTCAATGTCGCGTACTCGCTGCACCGGGCGCTATGGGCCTTCATGCGCAAGGCGGGGGCGACCGCCTGACGGCCCCCTGCGGCCATGGGCCGCCGCTGGCTATACTGTGGCCTTGAGTCAAGGCGGAAACTACAGCATATGAAGCAATACCTCGACCTGGTCCAGAACATTTTCGACAACGGCACTTGGCAGGAAAATCGCACCGGCGTGCGCACGTGCAGCATTCCCGGCGCGATGATGCGATTCGACCTGCAGGAAGGCTTTCCCGCCGTCACGACCAAGAAACTCGCCTTCAAGTCCGCCATCGGCGAACTGGTGGGCTTTCTGCGCGCCTGCCGGAACGCGGCCGACTTCAACGCCCTGGGCTGCAAGGTATGGGACCAGAACGCCAACGAGAACCGCCAGTGGCTGGCGAATCCCTACCGGCTGGAAGAGGGCGACCTGGGGCCCGTATACGGCATCCAGTGGCGGGAATGGCCGGCCTACAAGCTGATCGACACCAGCCTGCCGCACAGCGCGGCGCAGATCGACGACGCCCTGGCCCGCGGCTATGCGCAGATCGGCCTGGTCGGCAACGCGGGCGGCACGGCCAGCGCGCTGCTGTACAAGGCCGTGGACCAGCTGCGCGCCTGCCTGGACACCATCATGCGCGACCCGGGCAGCCGGCGCATACTCTTTCATGGCTGGAACTGGGCCCAGCTCGAGGAAATGGCCCTGCCTCCCTGCCACCTGCTCTACCAGTTCCTGGTCAACGTCGAGAAAAAGGAAATTTCCCTTTGCCTGTATATCCGCAGCAACGACGTCGGCCTGGGCACGCCCTTCAACCTGACCGAAGGCGCGGCGCTGCTGCACCTCGTCGGGCGCCTGACCGGCTACCGGCCGCGCTGGTTCACCTATTTCATCGGCGATGCGCACATCTATGAGAACCATGTGGACATGCTGCGTGAACAGTTGCGGCGCGAACCCTTCCCGGCGCCGCGCCTGGTGCTGTCGGACCGCATCCCCGACTATGCCGAAACGGGCCGGTACGAACCCGAATGGCTGGAAAGAATCGAGCCCGGCGACTTCTCGCTGGAGGGCTACCGACATCACGCGCCGCTGACCGCGCCCATGGCGGTTTGACCGCCGCCCACCGACATACGGAACATATCGCCATGCCCGACGCCCGCGTCCAACTCGTCGTCGCCTATTCCGCCAACCGCGTGATCGGCCGCGACAATGCGCTGCCCTGGCGCCTGCCCTCCGACCTCAAGCATTTCAAGCGCGTCACCCTGGGCAAACCCATCATCATGGGCCGCAATACCTGGCATTCGCTGGGCCGCCCGCTGCCCGGCCGCCCCAACCTGGTGCTCAGCCGCGACCCGGGCTTCGCCGCCGAAGGCGCCACCGTGCATCCCGACCTGGAATCCGCCCTCGCGGCCTGCCGCGATGCGGAAGTCGTCTGCGTGATCGGCGGCGAACAGGTCTTCAAGGCGGCGCTGGACATCGCCGAGGAAATCATCGCCACCGAAGTGCACGCCGAGGTGGCGGGCGACACTTTCTTTCCACCCTTGCCGGCGGGCTGGACGGAAGTCGAACGCCTTGCGCAGCCGGAAGAGAACGGCCTGGCGTTCGACTTCGTCACGTATCGCAGGGGCGGCGTCAGGCTTCCAGAATCTGGATCGAATGCGTGATGTCGGCCGTCTTGGCCAGCATGGCCGAGGCGGAGCAGTATTTGTCGTGTGACATCTTCACGGCCCGTTCGACGGCGGTTTGGGACAGGCCCTTGCCGCTGACGACGAAGGCGAAATGGATCTTGGTGAATACCTTGGGATCGGTTTCGGCGCGCTCGGCGGTGAGCGTCACCCGGCAGTCGGTGACGGCCTGGCGGCTGCGCTTGAGGATCAATACGACATCGTAGGCCGCGCAGCCGCCCGTTCCGGCCAGCAGCATTTCCATGGGGCGCGGGGCGAGATTGTGTCCGCCGCCGTCGGGGTCGCAGTCCATGGCCGTTACGTGGCCGCTGCCCGTGCGGGCAACGAAGAGCATGCCGTCCGGGCCGCCCCAGTCTATCGTGCATTCCATGCTTGTTCCTGGTGTGTATCGACAATCGTGCAGACTGAATGTTGACGCATCCGCGGCCTTTGCGCAATTCGCCGCATAACTGCATCATGCGTAGGGTAATGGCGTGGCGGGCTCGGCCTCTCCGGTATCATTCCGCATAAGTATCGCCTTACGATATAAGCAGCTGGAACGAAGCGTTGCAGCGGGCGGTATCCGCAATCAAGAGACGCATCCGCATGAGCACCATCACCATACTGCTGCTGACTTTCATATTGTCCGTCACCGGCTTGTTCGTTTTCATCTGGTCCCTGCGCCGGCATCTGTTCGACGCCGATCCGGCGGCCGCCAGAGTCATATTTTCCGAAGGGGAGATCGGCAAGGTCGAAGAGCCCGCCGCCACGCCGGCGCAGCATCAAGCCTTGCAGCGCGCCGTCGGCGAAGGGCCGGTTTCCGGAGCGGGCGCGCCGGTGGACAGCGTGACGCAGGCCCGCGAGCTGGCCGAGCGCGTCCGGGCGGACCGCTCGACCGCCTATGTGGCCTTCGTCTTTCTTTCCTGCGCCGTCGCCTGGCTGATACTGGCCTCGGCGGCGGGGCTGATCAGCTCGATCAAGCTGCATCAGCCCGATTTCCTCACCGACTACGCCTGGCTGACCTTCGGCCGCATCCGGACCCTGCACCTGAACATGGTGGCCTATGGCTGGGCGCCCATGGCCGCCTTCGGCATCGCGCACTGGACGCTGCCCCGCCTGCTCAAGACCGAGCTCATGGGTGGCAGGTTCGCGCTGCTGGGGGCGATGCTCTGGAATGCCGCCCTGATCGCCGGCCTGGGCAGCGTGGCGGCGGGCATCAGCGACGGGCTGGAGTGGCTGGAGATACCCTGGCAGATAGACATCTTGTTCGTGATCGGCGGGGCGCTCATCGGCCTGCCCTTGGTCTTTACGCTGCAGAACCGGAAGACCGAGCACCTGTACGTATCCATCTGGTACATGGGCGCGGCCTTGTTCTGGTTTCCGGTCCTGTTCCTGGTGGGCAATTTGCCGGGCGTGCATTTCGGCGTGGAGCAGGCCACCATGAACTGGTGGTTCGGCCACAACGTGCTGGGGCTGTTCTACACGCCTATCGCCCTGGCTTCCGTGTATTACTTCCTGCCCAAAATCATCGGCCGGCCGATACAGTCGTACAACCTGTCGCTGCTGGGCTTCTGGGCGCTGGCGTTCTTCTATGGCCAGGTCGGCGGCCATCACCTGGTGGGCGGGCCGGTGCCGGGGTGGCTGATCACGCTGTCCATCGTCCAGAGCATGATGATGATCGTGCCGGTGCTGGCGTTCTCGGTCAACCAGCACTTGACGATGCGCGGCCATTTCAAGACTCTGCTGTATTCGCCCACGCTGCGGTTCATCGTGCTGGGCGGCATGATGTACACGCTCAGCTCGGTGCAGGGTTCCTTCGAGGCCTTGCGCAGCATCAACACGGTCACGCACTTCACCCACTTCACGGTGGCGCACGCCCACCTGGGGCTGTACGGGTTTTTTTCGCTGGTGATGTTCGGCGCCATCTATTTCGTCATGCCGCGCGTGATGGCGTGGGAATGGCCGTATCCGCGTCTCATCTCCCTGCATTTCTGGCTGGTGGTGCTGGGTTTCGGCGTCTATTTCGTGGGCTTGTCCATCGGCGGATGGCTGCAGGGCGTGGCCATGCTGGACGCGAGCCGAAGCTTCATGGAGTCCGTCAAGGTCACGATTCCCTATCTGGAGGCGCGTAGCGTGGGGGGCGGCCTGATGACGCTGGGCCACCTGGTGTTCGCCTTCCATTTCGGCGCCATGGCGCTGCGCTACGGGCGCAAGCGCGTGGGCCCGGCGCTCTTTCGAAACCGTGCGGATTCCCTCCCGCCCGTCGAGGTTCCCGTCGCCGCCGGCGGCGTGGTGGGAGGCTGAGCATGGAAAACGAATACAAACTGCTGGGCGGGGCGATGGTCACCCTGGCGCTGGCGACCGCGACCCTGGTCGTCGTGCCCTATGTGCAGCTGTCGGACGTCCAGCCGTCGCCGGGGCTCAAGGACTATACCTCGGCGGAGCTGCGCGGCCGCCGGCAGTACATCGAGAACGGCTGCGTGTACTGCCACACGCAGCAGCCCCGGGCCCGGGCGCAAGCGCCCGACTTCCAGAGGGGCTGGGGCAGGGCGCCGGTCGCCGGCGACTATTTCTATGACCGGCCGCATCTGCTGGGCACCATGCGCACCGGCCCCGACTTGCTGAACATAGGTGCGCGCCAGCCCAGCGCCGACTGGAACCTGGGCCACCTCTACCAGCCGCGCGCCTACACGCCGGGCAGCATCATGCCGTCCTACCCCTATCTCTTCGAAGTCAAGGACAAGGCCGAGAAGGGCGACCGGGTGGTGAACCTGCCGCCGGCATATGCGCCGCTGGGGCAGGTGGTCGTGGCCCGTCCGGAAGCGCTCGACCTGGTCGCCTACCTCCTTGCCCTGGACCGCAGCTATCCCGTCAAGCCGCCGCCCGGCCCGGACAGATAGCGGCGCGCGCCGCGCATGCCCGCCGCGCCGCCGGACGCAATGAAGTCATTGGAGAGAACAGGATGCCGCATCGTTTCAAGAGGAAAATCGCCGCCCAGTCGCGCGAGATGCCCGAACCTTATGAGGGCAGCAGGCCCGTGCCCATGATCGTGGTGCTGATCGTGGCCTCGATATTCTTGTGGGCCGTCGGCTATATCGGCTACACCTATCAGGCGCAGCCGTCCTCGTACGGCGACTGGCGCAGCGCGGCCGACTTCCAGCGCGAAGCCGGCACGGCGCAGGTCGACGGCGCGCAGCTGTACGCCACCCACTGCGTGGCATGCCACCAAGCCACCGGCAAGGGCTTGCCGGGCGTGTTTCCGCCGCTTTCAGGATCCGAATGGCTGGAAGGAGCGCCCGATGCGGGCATACAGATCGTGCTGCACGGGGTGATGGGGCCCCTGACGGTGGGCGGAACGAAATACGATGGAAGCATGCCGACGTTCAAGGACAAGCTGAACGATGAAGAGATCGCCGCGGTGCTGACGCATATCCGCGGCAGTTTCGGCAATTCCGCCGGCGCGGTGAAGGCCGCGGAAGTAGCCGCCGCGCGCCAGGCCAGCGCGGATCGCAGCGCTCCCTGGCACGGCGACGCGGACCTTGCCGCCTTGCGGTGATCCGGCATGAGGACCGTGCTCGCCGCGGCGCTGGCCTGTGTCCTGGGGCTGGGCGCCATTTCGGCCAAGACCGACGGATTCACCGTGCTGACCAGCGAAGCGGCGCGGCGGGCGGATATCGCGCGCGAGCCCAAGGCACTGCCGGACGCCATGCTCGTGGACGAACGGGGCCTGGGGGCCGGGCTGCTGGAGCGCTTGCGCCGCGACGGCCGCGTGGCCGTCGTGAATTTCATCTATACGCGCTGCGTGTCGCTGTGCACCGCCATGGGCACGGAATACCAGCGCCTGCAATCGGAAATCCTGCAACGAGGCCTTGCGGACCGCGTGCGCTTGCTGAGCATCAGCTTCGACCCGGCGGACACGCCGGAGCGCCTGGAACGCTATGCGCGCGGCATGGGCGTGGAACCGGCCGTCTGGACGTTCGCCACGGCCGCGGACCCGGCCCAGTTGCGCGCGCTGCTGGACGCCTTCGGCATCGTGGTGATCCCCGCGCCCTTGGGCCAGTATGAGCACAATGCGGCCTACCACGTCGTTTCCGCGCAGGGCCGCCTGGAACGCATCGTCGATCTGGGCGAAACGGAGCGGCTGCTGGATGCGCTGCGGCAGCCGCCCGCGGAGTCCGCGGCATGACCGGGCCGGGCCGCGCGCGCCGCTTCCATCTTGGCGCCGCTTTGCTGCTGCTGGCGGCGGCATGGGTCCTGGATGGGTTCCTGACCCGGTCCATGGCCTGGCACATGCTGGTCCATATTCCCATGCTGATTGCCGCGGGCGCGTGGGCGGCCGCGGGCCTGGCCGGCGCCGGCTCGCCCAAGGGCGCAAGGCCGAGCTCGGCATTTGCCGCGCTCGGCAAATATAATGAGCATGGCCTGCCGGGTTTGCTGCTGTTCAGCTTCATCGGCGCCTATTGGATGATTCCCCGTTCACTGGACGACGCGGTGACGTCGGCGGCGTCCCAGGGGTTCAAGTACGCGACCCTGGTGCTGGCCGGCATGCTGCTGATTCATTCGCTGCGCCGGGCAAATGCCATCATCGTTGTGTTCTTCCTGGGCAATTTTTCCTGGATGACGGCGATCGTGGGCTTGCTGTATCAGGAATACCCCGCGCGCCTGTGCAATGTATATTTGCTGGGCGACCAGGAAATCGCGGGCCGCGGGCTGGTCGCCTGGGCGATCCTGCTGCCCTTGGCCTGGTTTATGATCGAGCGCCGCCGTCCCCGCTCATTGCTGGCCGGGGCGGACGCCCCAACCGTGAAAGGAAATACGAATGTCGACGGTCGAAAATAGTGTGAATTCCGGGGTCGGGCCCCATGCGGTGTCTGACCCCAGGCGCCTCGGCACGGTCGATAAGCTGCTCTCGGAAATCGGCCGGGCGGTGCAGGTTCTGGACGGGTCCGTGCACGCGAGCCGGCCGAATCCCGCGGGCCGGCACCGGGCCGACGACCACGCCGCCGCCCTGACGTCCGAAGAGCAGCGCCATGCCGCGGGGCTGATGCGGGTAAACCATGTGGGCGAAATTTGCGCACAAGCCTTGTATCGCGGCCAGGCGATGTTTTGTCGCGACGCAGCAATCCGGGACGTCCTGTATGACGCCGCCGCCGAAGAGGTGGACCACCTGGCTTGGTGCCGGCAGCGCCTGGACGAACTGCACAGCCGTCCCAGCCTCCTGAATCCGCTTTGGTATGCCGGCTCGTTCGCGCTGGGCATGGCGGCAAGCCGGGCGGGCACCGGCAGGAACCTGGGCTTCATGGCCGAAACCGAGAGGCAGGTGGAACAGCACCTGGACGGCCATCTGGTCGATCTGCCCAAGACAGACGAGCGTTCGCGCAGTATCGTGGTGCAGATGCGCGACGACGAAATCCAGCATCGCAACACGGCCGAGACGCATGGGGCCGATGCCTTGCCGGCGCCGGTCAAGCTTGCCATGCGGTTCATGTCCAAGGTCATGACGGTCACGGCGTACCGCATTTAGCGGCCCCGGCCGGTAATTTGTAAAAGAATGGCGGCTGGGGTAAACTCTAAGTTACGGTGAGGCTTTTTTATGAATGGTTTTTTGTAAAAAGACCACAAACTTAAAAAGTTACATCTTTGCAGCGGTTTTTTCTTGCAACGCACAAATAATCGCTATATACTTTAGTTATCGGATGTCGAAACGTGATTGCAAGGGTAAACCCCAGTCACGCGGTCTCGAGCAAATGCTCTGGTAGCCCGACATGCCCAGGTTGTCTCCTCCACCCTCCTCCTTTGGTGGATTTAGCCCGAGATCTCACGATCTCGGGCTTTTTTTTATGTTTTTCAGTCCCTTAGGCTCGAAGAGCCATAGCGTGACCCGCTGTTTTGTGCTTACATTTCTTGTTGCACTTTTTACGGTGCCGGAAGGCGCCCTGTTACAAATAGGGCCGATAATGTCATTGCCTCAACGTCTATAGGGATTACGTGATTTCGCTCAAGCTCTGGGAATCATTCACCTGGTTCTACATCTGTATCGTCGCCTTCATGGTCGGGGGCCTGATCGTGGCGTCCGAGCGCTGGCATGGCGTCTTTACGGGCGATTCCGACATGAAGAAGCCGCAGGCCATGCACGCGCGCGCGGCGCCGCGCGTGGGCGGTCTGGCCGTGGTCGCCGGCAGCCTGGCGGGGCTGCTCGTGCTCGGCCCCAGCAACATGACCCTGACCTGGCTGTGGCCCGTGCTGTTCGTGGCGGCCATGCCGGTTTTCGTGGCCGGGCTGCTTGAAGACATCACCAAGGACGTCGGTTCCGGCAAGCGTCTGCTGGCCGCGTTCGCGTCGGCGGCGATTGCGTGGTGGCTGCTGGGGGGCGTTTCCCGGGTGGGCTGGAGCTGGGCGGACTGGCTGCTGTCGTTCTGGCCGGTGTCGCTGGTGTTCACCATGGTGGCGGTGGGCGGCTGTACCCATGCGCTCAATATCATAGACGGCATGAACGGCCTGGCGGGCATGATCGCCACGCTCATGGCGGCGTCGCTGGCGCTCGTCGCGCTGCAGGTTCAGGACATTCCCATTTTCCTGATCGCCGCCGCCCTTGCGTCCGCCACCCTGGGTTTCCTGGTCTGGAATTTCCCCTTTGGCAGGGTTTTCCTGGGCGACGGCGGCGCGTATTTCCTGGGATTCATGCTGGCCGAGCTTGCCGTGCAGCTGGTGGTGCGCAATCCCAGCGTGTCGCCTTTCTATGCGCTGGCCGTGCTGTTCTACCCGGTGTTTGAAACCAGGTTCTCGATCTGGCGCCGCCGCTTCAAGCGCGGCACGCCGGTGGACCAGCCCGATGCGCTCCATTTGCACCAGCTCGTTTTCCGGCGCCTGGTCCGGGTCACGTTCAGCCGCGATCGCCGCCACGCCGTGCCCGCCCTGTGCAACGCCATGACCTCTCCGTATCTGTGGTTCCTGGCGCTCATCGGCCTGGTGCCCGCCACCATCTGGTGGGACAACGCCTGGGTGCTGTGCGCCAGCATCGCGGCGTTCTCCCTGGCTTATCTATGGCTGTATGCGCGCCTGGTTTCCTGGCGCCGGCCTTCGTGGCTGCTGTTGCCGTCCATAGGGCGCAACGTCAGGCGCAAATAGCGCCGCAACCCCTCTCATTTCTTCGTTAAAGCGCGCAGCGCGGGAGATACAAAATTGCAGATTCAAGACGTGAAGCTTGCGGTGGTCGGCCTCGGTTACGTGGGCTTGCCCCTGGCGGTGGAATTCGGCAAGAAGCGCCCGGTACTGGGCTTCGACATCAATATGCGCCGAGTGGCCGAGCTCAAGGAAGGTCGGGACCACACGCTCGAGGTCGACCCCGGGGAACTGGCGCGGGCGACGCATCTGGAGTTCACGCACGAGGCCGAGCACCTGGCCCGGGCCAATGTGTTCATCGTGACCGTGCCCACGCCCATCGACCAATACAAGCAGCCCGATCTCACGCCGTTGATCCGCGCCAGCGAAACCATAGGAAAAGTTCTCAAGCGCGGCGACATCGTCATCTATGAGTCCACGGTGTATCCGGGCGCCACCGAGGAGGTCTGCGTGCCGGTGCTCGAGAGCATCTCGGGGCTGCGGTTCAATGAAGACTTTTTTGCCGGCTACAGCCCCGAGCGCATCAACCCCGGCGACAAGGCGCATCGCGTTTCCACCATCAAGAAGGTGACCTCCGGCTCGACGCCCGAAGTGGCCGGCCTGATCGACGAGCTCTACGGCGAGATCATCGTCGCGGGCACCCACAAGGCGCCGTCCATCCGCGTGGCCGAGGCCGCCAAAGTCATCGAGAATACCCAGCGCGATGTCAACATCGCCTTGATCAACGAGCTGGCCCTGATCTTCAACAAGCTGGGCATAGACACCCAGGCGGTGCTGGAGGCGGCGGGCACGAAGTGGAACTTCCTGCCCTTCCGGCCGGGCCTGGTGGGCGGGCATTGCATCGGCGTCGACCCCTACTACCTCACGCACAAGGCGCAGTCCATCGGCTATCACCCCGAGATCATCCTCGCCGGGCGCCGCCTGAACGATTCGATGGGCGGCTATGTGGTGTCGCAGCTGGTCAAGGCGATGACGAAGCGCTCCATACAGGTGCAGGGTTCGCGGGTGCTGGTGATGGGGCTGACTTTCAAGGAGAACTGCCCGGACCTGCGCAATACGCGCGTCGTGGACATCGTGCGCGAGCTGGGCGAATACAACATCGAGGTCGACGTCCACGACCCATGGGTGGACCCCGAGGAAGCCGTGCGCGAATACGGCATCACGCCGGTTGCGAATCCCGCCCAGGGCGCCTACGATGGAATCATCATTGCCGTCGCCCATCACCAGTTCGCCGCCATGGGCGTCGGCGCCATTCGGGCCCTGGGCAAGCCCGAGCACGTCCTGTACGACTTGAAGTATGTGCTTGCGGCCCAGGAGGCCGACATCCGCCTTTGAGGCGGGGCATCAAACGTCAGAAAGGTTTTGCCATGAGTAATCGATATCAGGAAGTCACGACGGCGCTGCGGGCCGAGCCCAAGAACTGGCTGGTCACCGGCTGCGCCGGCTTCATCGGGTCCAATCTGCTCGAAGCGCTGCTCGTCATGGGCCAGAAAGTCCGCGGCCTGGACAACTTCGCCACGGGGTATCGCCACAATCTGGACGAGGTCCAGAAAACCGTGACCCCCGAGCAATGGGCGAATTTTTCCTTCGTCGAAGGCGACATCCGCGATTTCGATACCTGCCGGAAAGCGGTGGACGGCGTGGATTTCGTCCTGCACCAGGCGGCCCTGGGTTCGGTTCCGCGTTCGCTGAAGGATCCCATCACCACCAACGCGGTCAATGTGGGCGGTTTTCTGAACATGCTCGTCGCGGCGCGCGACGCCCAGGTCCAGGCTTTCGTGTATGCGGCGTCCAGCTCCACCTACGGCGACCTGGAAGAACTGCCCAAGGTCGAAGAACGCATCGGCAGGCCGCTGTCGCCATATGCCGTCACGAAGTACGTGAACGAGCTGTATGCCGACGTCTTCACCCGCTCCTACGGCTTCGGCAGCGTGGGGCTGCGCTACTTCAACGTATTCGGCAAGCGGCAGGACCCCAACGGCGCCTACGCCGCCGTGATCCCCACCTGGATCGCCGCGATGATACGCGGCGAAGACGTCGTGGTGAACGGCGACGGCGAAACCAGCCGCGATTTCTGCTTCATCGACAATGTCGTGCAGGCCAACATCCTGGCGGCGCTGGCGCAGCCCGAAGGCATCAACCAGGTCTACAACGTGGCGGTCAACGCCCGGACCAGCCTGAACGAACTTTTCGACTACCTGGCCAAGGCGCTGGGCAACAACGGCATCGTGTACGACAGGCAGCCCGTGTACCGGGACTTCCGCGCCGGCGACGTGCGCCATTCGCAGGCCGACATCAGCAAGGCCAAGGAACTGCTGGGCTACGAGCCCATGCACAATATCGTGCAAGGGATAGAAGTCGCCATGCCCTGGTACACGCAATTCCTGCGTTGACTTGAAAACGCTCAAACAGCGCCTGTCCAGCCTGCATTCCGACCACCGGCGCATTGCCCAGGGGGCGATGCGTGTCGCCTTTTTCCTGCTGCTGGGCAAGGCCGCCGGCGCGTTCAAGGAAATGGCGGTGGCCTACCGCTACGGCATCAGCGACGCCGTGGACGCCTACCAGTTCACCATGACGATGGCCAACTGGCTGCCCATCACGCTGGTGGGCGCGCTGTCCGTGGTGTTGATCCCGGTGCTGGTGCGCGCGCGCGGCGAAGCGCGCCCCGAGCGGGCGCGCTTCCTGGGCGAGTTCCAGGGCTGGACGATCGCGGTGGGCACGGTGCTGGCGGTGGCGCTCTACGTGGCGTGGCCCTGGGTGCTGCGGTGGGCGGGGGCGGGGCTGTCGCCCCAGGCCGCGCGCATGAGCGGCGAGCTCATGCTTGCGTTCGCCCCGGCGGCCCTGCTGACCCTGATGACGGGGATCAGCGCGGCGCGCCTGCGGGCCCACGAGCGCCACATCAATACCCTGCTGGACAGCGTGCCGGCGGTCGTCATACTGATATGGGTCATGCTGGCCGGCGTGGTGACCGACGTCGGGCCCTTGCTGTGGGGCACGCTGGTGGGCTACCTGATCCAGTCGATCTGGCTGTTCCAGCTGGCCTCGCGCGCCGACGGCATGCGGGGCCGGCCGTCCCTGGCGTTCCGCTCGCACCATTGGCCCGATCTGGTCAAGGCGGCGGGCGTCATGCTCATCGGCCAGGTGGCCATGAGCTTCGTCGGGCCCATCGACCAATACACGGCCGCCAATCTCGGCTCGAACGCCAACGCGACCCTGGGCTATGCGACCCGCCTGCTCTCCCTGCTGCTGGGAGTCGGCGCGGCGTCGGTCGGGCGCGCGGCCCTGCCGGTGCTGGCGGACATCCAGCAGCGCGGCGATGCCGAAAGAGCCCGCGCGACGGCGCTGAAGTGGTCGGCGCTGATGCTGCTGGCGGGCGGCGCGGTCACCCTGCTGGGCTGGGCGCTGGCGCCCTGGGGCGTGGCGCTGCTGTTCGAGCGCGGCGCCTTCGGCGCGCAGGATACGCAGGCCGTGGCGCAGGTGCTGCGCTGGGGGCTGCTGCAAATTCCGTTCTATTTCGGCGTGCTGATCCTGGTCCAGCTGCTCGCCAGCCAGAATCGCTATCGCATCATGGCCGCCATCGCCGTGGCCAATTTCGCGCTCAAGGCGGTCATGAACCCCCTCCTGGCCCCGTCGATGGGCGCCGCGGGCATCATGCTGGCCACGAGCATCATGTATGCCCTATCGTACGCCTGCTATGTGGCGGTCGCGCTGCGCCGGCCGTAGCTGCACGCCGCAGGCGCCGGGCATTCTCTTTTCATGGATACAGGTATTGTCTTGAGTAATCGATCCGTTCCCGCCCATCTGATGATCTTCATCCATTCCCTGAGCGGCGGCGGGGCTGAACGCGTTGCGGCCGACATCAGCGCATACTGGGTCGAGCTGGGCTGGCAAGTGACGGTGGTCACGCAGGCGGCCGCCGACACCGACGCCTATTCCCTGCACCCCAAGGTCAGGCGCCACGTCCTGGGCACGGCCGGGTATTCCGGCGGCGGCCTGAGCGGCGTGCTGGCCAACCTGAGGCGCGTATGGCGGTTGCGCCGCCTGATCAAGCGCCTGCGCCCCTCGGTGGTTCTGGGCATGATGACGACGGCTTCCGTGCTGGCCGTGGAGGCCGCGCGGGGCTTGAACTGCCGGGTCATCGCCACCGAGCATACGCATCCGCCGTCCCAGGAGCTGCCCGAGATCTGGCTGCGCCTGCGCCGCCGCGCCTATCCGCGGGCGGCCGCCGTGGTGGCGCTGACGGCCGGCACGGCGCAGTGGCTGCAAGAGCACGTGCCGGGCTGCCGGCTCGCGGTCATTCCCAACGCGGTCCGCTGGCCCATAGAAAGCGCGGAGCCGCGCCTGGAGCCGGCGCGGCGCAACGGCCGCTTTCGCCTGCTCGCCGTCGGGCGGCTGCACCCGCACAAGGGCTTCGACCTGCTGATATCGGCATTCCAGGAAATCGCGGACCATTTCCCCTTATGGGACCTGGTCATCCTGGGCGAAGGCGAGAGCCGCGAAGCGCTGCAGGAACAGATCGACGCCGCCGGCCTGTCCGACCGCGTGAGCATGCCGGGCCGGGCCGGCAACGTGGCCGACTGGTATTTGCAGTCCGACCTCTATGTGCTGAGCTCGCGGGTCGAGGGCCTGTCCAACACGCTGATCGAATCCATGGCCAGCGGGCTGGCGCCGGTGGCTTTCGACTGCGAAACCGGCCCGCGCGAAATCATCCGCGACGGCATAGACGGCGTGCTGGTCCGGCCGGCGGGCGATGCGGAGGCCTTGGCGGCGCATTTGTCCGATATGATGGCGCATCCGGAAAAGCGCGAAGCCTACGCACGGCGCGCCGTCGACGTGCGCGATCGTTTTTCGGTCGCCAGGGTGATGGCGCTGTGGGGAAATTTATTATGTGTGGAATCGTAGGAATCTGGGGCGATCTGCCGGGCAAGCGGCCCGTCGTCGAACGCGGCTGCGAGCGCATCAAGCATCGCGGCCCCGACAGCCAGGGGTATTGGGAAGACGCCCAGGCCGGCATCGCGCTGGGCCATGTGCGGCTCGCCATCCTGGATCTCAGCCCGGCCGGGCATCAGCCCATGGTGTCGGCCTGCGGCCGCTACGTCATGGTGCTCAACGGGGAAATCTACAATCACCTGGAACTGCGGGCGCAATTGCAGGCGCGCGGCGAGGCCCCCGCATGGCGCGGCCATTCCGATACGGAAACCGTGCTGGCGGCGTTCGCGGCCTGGGGCGTTGAACGGTCCCTGGCGGCCATGACCGGCATGTTCGCCATCGCGCTGTGGGATCGCCGGACCCGCAGCCTGAGCCTCATGCGGGACCGCATGGGCGAGAAGCCGCTGTACCTGGGTTATGCGGCGGGGAATTTCGTCTTCGGCTCGGAGCTCAAGGCCATCACGGCCATGCCGGGCTTCGACGCAAGCATAGACCGGCGCGCCCTGTCTTTGCTATTGCGCCACAACTATATTCCCGCGCCATACAGCATCTACCGCGGCATCGGCAAGCTCATGCCCGGGCACCGGCTCACGCTGACGGAAGCAGACCTGCGGACGGGCGCGCTGCCCGCCGCCACGGCGTATTGGTCGGCCGCCGGCGTCAGCGCGGCGGCGCGCGGCAACATGCTGTCCTTCGAGTCCGACGGCGCGGCGGCCGATGCGCTGGAAGAAGTCCTGTCGACGGCCGTGGGCAGGCAGATGATTTCGGACGTCGAGCTCGGCGCGTTTCTATCCGGCGGCATCGATTCTTCCACCATCGTCGCGCTGATGCGAAACCGGTCGTCCCGGCCCGTGCGCACTTTCGCCATCGGCTTCGACGATCCCGCCTACGACGAAGCACGGCATGCCAAAGAGGTCGCCCGCCACCTGGGAACGGAGCACACGGAGATGTACGTGAGCGCGGCCGACGCCCTGGCGGTCGTGCCCCGGCTTCCCGAACTGTACGACGAACCGTTTGCCGATTCCTCGCAAATCCCGACCGCGCTCGTCATGCGCATGGCGCGGCGGCATGTCACGGTGGCGCTTTCCGGCGATGGCGGCGATGAATTGTTTTCCGGCTATGCGCGCTATGTCCGGGCGGCGGACTGGTGGCGCAAGCGGCAGCGCTTGCCGCGCTTCGCCCACGGCACGCTGGCCGCCGCCGCCAGGTCGGGCGCGGCCCTGATGCCGGCGGGCCGCCGCCGCGACCGCCTGGAGAAACTGTCCGAAGCCTTGGCGGCAAGCAGCCAGGGCCTGTTCTACCGGCAGTTCGTCTCGTACTGGAAGGATCCGGCGCAAGCGGTGGTGGGCGCGGAGCTGCCCGAAACCTGCTTCGACGCCCGGATCGAAGGGGGCCTCCACGAAACCATGTCCCTGCTCGATATCCTGAGCTATCTGCCCGACGACATTCTGGTCAAGGTCGACCGCGCGGCCATGGCGGTCGGGCTGGAAACCCGCGTGCCGATGCTGGATCACCAGGTGGTGGAATTCTCGCGCCGCCTGCCGCTGTCCTACAAGATCCGGTCGGGGCAGGGCAAGTGGCTGCTGCGCCAGGTGCTGTACCGCCACGTGCCCCAGGCGCTGGTCGACCGCCCCAAGAAGGGTTTTTCCGTGCCTTTGGCCGCCTGGCTGCGCGGGCCGCTGAACGAGTGGGCCAATGCCTTGCTGGACCCGGCGCGGCTGAATCGCGAGGGCCTGTTCCATTCCGGCCCCATCCTGCGAAAATGGCGTGAACACCAACGGAATGAACAGGACTGGAGCACCCATTTGTGGGGCGTCCTGATGACGCAGGCATGGCTGGACTCCGTCCGGGCCGCCGATGTGAGGCCTACATGAAAATACTGTTCTTCGTCAGCTCCATGCATGCCGGCGGCGCGGAAAGAGTGGCCGCCACCCTGTCCAGCGCATGGGCGCGGCGCGGCGACAGCGTGACGCTGGTGCCCACTTACACCAGGAAAGGCACTTGCTTCTATCACCTGAATCCGGCGGTGCGCCTGGTCTGGCTGGCGGACCGCATGAGCTGGCTGGGCCGCAGGCTGCTGCCCAGCGTCAGCAAGTGGTTCGCGGTCCGGCGACTGATCCGGGAGGTCGAACCGGACGTCATCGTATCCTTCCTGACCAACGTCAACGTAGTCGTGCTCTCGGCCACGCGCGGCATGAAAATCCCCGTCATCGTTTGCGAGCGGACCAATCCGGCATTCAGCAGCAGCGCGAGCGATACGCTCAAGCGGCTGCGCCGCTCGCTGTATCCCCGCGCGACCACCGTGGTGCTGCAGTCCCGGGACAGCGTGGACGCCTTCCGCGCCATGGTGCCCGGGCTCAAGGACATCGCCGTCGTGCCCAACCCGCTGCCGCCCGGCATCGACGAGGTCGGCCAGGCCGAAGTGGTGTCCTGGCCGCGGCGCTATCGGCTGCTGGGCATGGGCCGGCTGGTGCCCAGCAAGCGCTTCGACGCCCTCATCCAGGCGTTCTCGGCCCTGGCCGAGGCTTATCCCGATTGGGACCTGGTCATATGGGGGGAGGGGCCTGAAAGAAAGAATCTCGAGCAGCTCGTTCAAGCATCGGGCCTCGCGTCCCGGGTTTCCTTGCCGGGGCGCACCGAGCAGCCCTGGGAAGAAGTCGTCAAGGCGGACGTATTCGCCATGACGTCCGAAGTCGAGGGCTTTCCCAACGTGCTGCTCGAAGCCATGGCCCTGGGGCGGGCGTGCGTCAGCGTCGACTGCCCCAGCGGCCCGCGCGAGATCAGCGAGGGCGGCAAGTACGCCTTGCTGGCTCCGCTGGGCGACCAGCCCGCGCTGTGCAACGCCCTGGAGCAATTGATGAGCGACCCCACGCTGCGCGACGTCATGGGCCGCCGCGCGGCGGCCTCCGTGCGCGAGCGCTACGGCTTGCCGGGCATCTTGGCCCAGTGGGACGGCGTGTTCGCGCGCGCGATGCAGCCGGCCGACACGGAGCGGCCGGCATGAGCGCGGCGCAGCGTCCCGCCACGGCCATCCGCGTCGTCCATATCATTTCGGGCCTGGGCCAGGGCGGCGCCGAGACGGTTCTTCACCGCCTGGTCACGGCACCGGAGCAGGCGCAGGAACATATCGTGGTCTCGCTGGGCGACGAGGGCGTGTTCGGCGCGCGCTTGCGTGAGGCGGGCATTGCCGTGCACGCCCTGCACATGAAGCAAGGCGCCGTGAAAGGCCTGTGGCGCTTGTTCCGGCTGCTGCGCGAGCTGCGGCCCGACGTGGTGCAGACGTGGATGTATCACGCGGACCTGCTGGGGGGCGTGGCCGCCCGGCTGGCGGGAATCAAGGCGGTATCCTGGGGCATACGCAATTCCGGGGCGGACCTGAGCAAGGGCAGCCGCTCGGCCCGGGCGCTGCCCCGGGTTTGCGCCTGGCTGTCCGGCCTGGTGCCGCAGGTGATCGTCAGCTGCGCGCGGGATGCCGCGGACCGCCACCGCGGATGGGGCTACCGGTCCGACCGCCTGCTCGTCATTCCCAATGGCTATGACTTGTCGCGCTGGCGTCCGGACGCCGACGCCCGGGCGCAGGTGCGCGCGCAATGGGGCGTGGCGCATGATGCGCCGGTGATCGGGGCCGTCGCGCGCTGGAATCCCCTGAAAGACCACGCCAATCTGATCGAAGCCTTCTCTCTTTGCCTGAAGACGCAGCCGGATTTGCGCTGCGTGCTGATCGGAGACGGCATGGACGCCGCCAATGCCGAGCTCGCGGGGCTGCTGGACCGCCATGGCGTGCGCGGCCGCACGATACTGATGGGGCGCCGCGACGACGTGCCGGCGCTCATGAACGGCCTGGATGTCCACGTGCTGTCGAGCCGCGCGGAAGGGTTTCCCAACGTGGTGGCCGAAGCCATGGCCAGCGGCGTGGCCTGCGTGGTGACGGACGTGGGCGACGCCGCCGCCATCGTCGGCGATGCCGGCTGGGTCGTGCCGCCGCGCGATCCGCGGTCGCTCGCGCAGGCCGTCGGCGCGGCGGTGCTCGACCTTTCCGCTCCCGGGCACGCCGAGCGGCTCGAACGGGGCCGCAACAGCGTGGCGGCCCGCTACAGCCTGAACGCCATGGTGCAGGCCTACCAGGCCGTCTGGCAACGACTGGCCATGGATTTCCCACGTGCCGGCCGGCCGGCCGGAATGCCCGACGCGCCCGCGCGGCCGCGGCTGCTGTTCGTGGTGAACAATCCCGCCTTCTTCCTGTCGCATCGTTTGCCGGTGGCGCTGGGTGCGCGGCAGGCCGGGTACGAGGTGCACGTCGCAACCATGGACGGCGCCGCGGTCACCGCCATCACCGCACACGGTTTTCCGCATCACGTGATCCCCATGTCGCGCAGCGGCCGGAATCCCATCGAAGAACTGAGCAGCCTGCATGCGCTCTGGCGCCTGTTTCGCCGCCTGCGCCCGGACCTCGTGCATGCGGTGACCATCAAGCCGGTGCTTTACGGGGGCATCGCCGCCAGGCTTGCCGGGGTGCGCGCCTACGTGGCCGCGGTATCGGGGCTGGGCTTCATCTTCATGCGCAAGCCCGGCGGGTTCGATTTCCTGAGAACGGCGGCCACCTTCCTGTACAAGCTGGCATTGGGCCACGGCAACAGCCGCGTCATCTTTCAGAACGAGAGCGACCGCGGCGTGCTGATGCGGGCCGGCGTGGTCAAGGCGCGCCAGGCGGTGCTGATACGCGGATCCGGCGTGGATCTGGCCGCCTTCCCCATGAAGCCCGAGCCCGACGGCCCGGTGCGCGCCATCATGGTCGCGCGGTTATTGAAAGACAAGGGCGTGGTGGAATTCGTGCAGGCCGCCAGGCTTGCCGCGAGCGAAGCCACGGCGCTGCGCTGGGTGCTGGCCGGTTCGCCTGACCCCGGCAACCCGGCCAGCATCAGCGACGCCGAATTCGACCGCTGGAAGCGGGAAGGCGTGGTGGAATGCCTGGGCGAACGCAAGGACGTCGCCGATCTGTATGCGGGGGGCCACATCGCGGTGCTGCCTTCATATCGGGAGGGCCTGCCGAAATCCTTGGTCGAGGCGGCGGCCTGCGGGCGCGCGGTGGTGACGACGGACGTGCCGGGCTGCCGGGATGCGATCGAGCCCGGAGTCTCGGGCGTGCTGGTGCCGGCCCGGGACGCGCGCGCATTGGCGGACGCGGTATCGCGTTTGGCGGGCGATGCGCCGTTGCGCAGGCAGATGGGGGCGGCGGGGCGTGCCCTGGCGGAGGCCGAGTTCGACATCCGCAAGGTGGTCGAGGCGCATCTGGCCATTTATGCGGAGTTGTTGCCGGGGCGGGGCGCCGATGCCGGCGCCTTGGAATCGTAGCGGCGGGGCATCGCGCCAGAACCCCGCCCGCCGCTCAAAACGGCAGCGTGATGCCGGGAGCGACGGCGACGAGAGCCGCGCGGAACTCCGCTTTGATGCGCTCCAGGTCTTCGGGGCTGTCGCCCTCGAAGCGCAGGACGACCACCGGCGTGGTGTTGGACGCGCGAGCCAGGCCGAAACCGTCCGCGTACTCGGCGCGCACGCCGTCTATGGTGCTGATGCTGCTGGCCGAAGGAAACTTGCCTTCATTTTGCAGGCGCTCGATCAAGGCATGGGGCTCGCCTTCCGACATCTCCAGCTTGATCTCGGGCGTGGAAATGTCCTGCGGAAGGTCTTCCAGGACCGCCGACGGGTTTTCATGCTCCGAAAGGATTTCCAGCAGGCGCGCGCCGGTGTAGAGGCCGTCGTCGAAACCGAACCAGCGCTCCTTGAAAAAGATGTGGCCGCTCATTTCGCCCGCCAGCGGCGCGCCCGTTTCCGCCAGCTTCGCCTTGATCATCGAATGCCCCGTTTGCCACATGACCGGCCGGCCGGAGGCCTGCTTGATGGCGCGCGCCACATGGCGGCTGCACTTTACGTCGAAGATGATGGTGGCCCCCGGCTCGCGCTTGAGGACGTCGCGCGCGTACAGGATCAACTGGCGGTCGGGCCAGATGATTTCCCCCGATTTGGTCACCACGCCCAGGCGGTCGGCGTCGCCGTCGAACGCCAGCCCGAGCTCGCAATCGCTTTCCTGCACGTGACGGATCAGGTCCTGCAGATTGTGCGGGTCGGCCGGATCGGGATGATGGTTGGGAAAGTTGCCGTCCACCTCGCAAAACAGCGGGTCGACCGTGCAGCCCAGCGACTCGTACAGGCGCCGGGCAACGACGCCGCCCACGCCATTGCCGCAATCGATGGCGATCTTCATGGGGCGGGCGAGCTTGATGGTGCTGCTGATGTACTGCACATAAGCATCCAGCAGATTCAACTCCCGGCGTGTGCCCGGCGCTATGCCGTCGATGGGATCGAGGTTTTCCATGATGGCGCGCAGCCGCTGTATGCCGTCCCCGAACAGCGTCTTGCCGCCCAGCATCATTTTGAAGCCGTTGTAGGCGGGCGGATTGTGGCTGCCGGTGATGGCGACCCCGGACCCGGTGTGCTGGGTGTGGGCGGCGAAGTACACGAGGGGGGTGGGAACCATGCCCAGATCGATGGTATCGATGCCGCCCGCCAGCAAGCCCTTCTGCAGCCCTTCCGCCAGGCCGGGACTGCTATGGCGGCCATCGTAGCCGACGACCATGGCTTCGACGCCTTCGGCCCGCGCCCGCTGGGCCAGGGCGAGCCCGAGCGCATGGGCGAAATCGGGGTTCAGTTGATCGGGCACGATGCCGCGAATGTCGTATGCTTTGAAAACCGCGGTTGGCAGGGGGGGGCTGGTGGTCACGAGCTGTCCTTGAAGAATTCATCCTGTAGATATGATTATCCCGGATTCCGCGCTGAAATGCCCGCGCGGCCGCGCCGTGCACGGCATGGGCGCGGGTCTCTGCTTTAAAATGGCCGTCACATTGAATTTCGGAAGGCGCACGATGAGTCAAATAGACGAACTGGTTCGGATCCTCGGTACGCAGCACGTGCTGGCCGGGGAAGATGCGAAGCCCTACACAGTCGACTGGCGCGGCCGCTACAGCGGCGCCGCGCTGGCCGTCGCCAAGCCCGGCACGACGGACGAAGTCGCGCAGGTGGTGCGCTGGTGCGCGGCCAACAACATTCCCATGGTGCCGCAGGGCGGCAATACGGGCTTGTGCGGCGGCGCCACGCCCGATGACAGCGGCGAGGCGGTGGTGATCTCGCTCGCAAGATTGAACCGCGTGCGCGGCATCGATACCGACAACGACACCATGGTGGCCGAAGCGGGCTGCATTCTCCAAGCCGTGCAGCAGGCGGCCCGCGAGGCGGACCGCCTCTTTCCGCTCAGCCTGGCGGCGGAAGGCAGCTGCACCATAGGCGGCAACCTGGCCACCAACGCCGGCGGCACCCAGGTGCTGCGCTACGGCAATGCCCGCGACCTGGTCCTGGGCCTGGAAGTCGTCACCGCCGAAGGCGAGGTGCTGCACGGCCTGCGGGGGCTGCGCAAGGACAACACCGGGTATGACTTGCGCAATCTGTATGTCGGAAGCGAAGGCACGCTGGGCATCATCACCGCCGCCTCCCTGAAGCTCTATCCCTTGCCGGTCGCATCATGCACGGCCTTGCTCGCGCTGGAATCCGTCAGGGACGCCGTCACGGTGCTGTCGCGGGCCCGCAAAGGCTTCGGCGCCGCACTGACCGGCTTCGAGCTCATCGCCGGCAACTGCCTGCAAGGCGTGGTCAAGTGCTATCCCCAGCAACGCATTCCATTCGAGGGCCCCTCCGCCGCCATGCCTTGGTACGCGCTGCTCGAGCTGTCCGACAGCGAGAGCGCCGACCATGCCCGCGAGCGCTTCGAGGCGGTGGTGGGCGACATGCTGGAAGCCGGCCTGGCCCGGGACGCGGTGATCGCCGAGAACATCACGCAGAGCAAGGCCTTGTGGCATCTGCGCGAAAGCATTCCATTGTCTGAAAAAGAATTCGGCAAAAGCATCAAGCACGATGTATCGATTCCGGTCTCGCTCATGGCGGATTTCGTCGAGACCACCAATGCGGCCCTGCAGAAGAAATTCCCGGGCATCCAGCACGTGATCTTCGGCCATCTGGGCGACGGGAATCTGCATTACAACGTGGCGCCGGGCGGGGTCTATACGGAAGAAGAATTGCTGTCCCGCCAGTACGACGTCTATGAACTGGTGCACGACAGCGTGCATCGTTTCCATGGTTCGATCAGTGCGGAGCATGGGGTGGGGCAACTGAAGCGCGACGTGCTGCCGCGCTACAAGGACCCGGTCGAGATGGCGCTGATGTGGCGTATCAAGCAGGCGCTGGATCCGCGCGGGTTGATGAACCCCGGCAAGGTGCTGTGATGGGCGGGCGGGGCTTGCCGCGCAATGGGCGCGCAGCCCCGCCCATCCGGATCACGCCTTGGCCGGCAGCACCATCCCCGCGCTTTCACCAAGACTGATGGTCGGGTAGCCGTCCTTCCGGCATGCCGCCCGAAGAATCACCTCGTCGTGATCCTCCAGGAAATTGCGCTCTTCGCCCCAGGGCAGCCGTACCGGGTGCTTCCCGCCGCCATTGATCTCCAGCAGCGAGCCCTCCTGCCCCTTCCCGGGCCCCGACAGCGTGCCCGTGCCCAGGAGGTCGCCCGGCTGCAGATTGCAGCCGTTGACCGTGTGGTGCGTGATCAGCTGCGCCACGTTCCAGTACGCATCCTTGAAATTGCTGCTCGACAGCGGCGCCGGCGCCGCCCCCTGCGCACGCGACTGCTCGGTGCTCAGCAAGACCTGGAGCTGGATATCGAAAGCGCCCGACGCCTGGTTTTCCGGCGAGCTGAGATACGGAAGCGGCTGGGGATCGGCCGCGTCGCGCTGGAAGGGCACGCGGAAGGGCGCCAGGGCTTCCAGCGTGACCACCCATGGCGAAATCGTGCTGGCGAAATTCTTGGCCAGGAAGGGGCCCAAGGGCTGATATTCCCAGGCTTGCAGATCGCGCGCCGACCAATCGTTCAGAATGCACAGCCCGAAAACATGGGACTCCGCTTGGCCTATCGTTATCCGGTCGCCTTGGGCGTTGCCCCGGCCCACGAAAATGCCGAGCTCCAGTTCGTAGTCCAGGCGCTGGCAGGGGCCGAAGTTGGGCTGCCCGCCTTCCATGGACGGGCGCGTCTGGCCTACCGGGCGCGGGAACTTCTGGCCCGAGACCCCGATGCTGGACGCGCGGCCGTGGTAGCCGATGGGCACCCATTTGTAGTTGGGCAGCAGGGGGTTGTCGGGACGGAACTGCTTGCCGACCGCCGTGGCGTGATGCACCGAAATATAGAAGTCGGTGTAGTCGCCGATGCGCGCCGGCAGCGTCAGTTCGACGCCGGACAGCTTGTGCAGCAGGGGCTCCAGCCGAGTCTGCTGCGCGGAACCCGCGCGCAGCGCGCGGGACAGCTCGAGGCGCAGCGCGGACCAGTGCGCGGGATCGAGCGCCATCAGGCCGTTCAGCGTGTCCGACTGGCAGGCGTCCAGGGCCGTGGCCGCCTTGCCCGACCATGGCCGCAACCGGGCCAGCGCGGCCAGGTCCAGCACGGAATCGCCGATGGCGACGCCGGGGCGGAAGCCGTCGTTGGCACCGGCGGGGCGGAATACGCCGAACGGCAGGTTCTGGATGGGAAAGCCGTTGTCGGCGACGTTGGCGGAAGCGACCCAGCTCTGCAGTGCCGGGTCGTGGGTTTCATTGAGGTGAGACATGTACTGGTCCTGTCGATACGTTAAGGCTTGTTTGGATTGAAGTGCTTCTTCAGACCCGACCAGGCCGCATCATAATTGCTTTGCAGAGTCTTGGACGACAGGGCCGCATCGGTCGGCCGGATGACGCGCCGAGTCTCGAACATGAAGGCCATGGTGTCGCGGATGTACGTGGGCTGGCTGAGATCGGCGGTGGACGCCTTTTCGAAGGTGCCCGCGTCCGGCCCGTGCGGAGACATGCAGTTGTGCAGGCTGGCGCCGCCGGGCGTGAAGCCTTCGGCTTTCGCATCGTATTCGCCATGGATCAGCCCCATGAATTCGCCGGCGATGTTGCGGTGGAACCATGGCGGGCGGAACGTATTTTCCATGGCCAGGATGCGCGGCGGGAAGATGGCGAAATCCATGTTGGCCGCGCCCGGGGTGTCGGAAGGCGAGGTCAGGACGGTGAAGATGCAGGGATCGGGGTGGTCGTAGCTGATGGACCCGATGGCGTTGTACTTGCGCAGGTCGTACTTGTAGGGCGCATGCGTGCCATGCCAGGCGACTACGTCCAGCGGCGAATGCTGGAGCACGGTGCGCCAGAAGCCGCCGGTGAACTTGGCGATCAGCTCGTGCTCGCCTTCGACGTCTTCATACCAGGCGACCGGGATCTCGAAATCGCGGGCATTGGCCATGCCGTTCGAGCCGATGGGCCCGAGCTCCGGCAGGCGCATGGGCGCGCCGAAGTTCTCGAGCACGTAGCCGCGGGCGGCGGCGTCCGGGAGTTCGACGCGAAAGCGCACGCCGCGCGGGATGACGGCGATTTCCAGCGGGGAGACGTCCATCAGCCCGAGTTCGGTGGCCAGGCGCAGCCGCCCTTGCTGGGGCACGAACATCATCTCCGCGTCGGCGTTGTAGAAGATGCGGTTCTTCATGGACTGGTTGGCGGCATACAAATTGATGCTGACGCCGACCTGGTCGTCGCAATGCCCGTTGCCGGCCCAGGTGTGCATGCCTTGCAGGAAGTCCGTGGGCTCCGTGGGGATGTCCAGGGGGTTCCAGCGCAGGCGGTTGGGCGTGACCGGGCCGCTGCCGAACGTGTTGGTCCAGCCGCTGATGCCGGCGTAGGGTTCGAACGCGCCTTGCAGCGCGGTGGGCCGGATGCGGTACAGCCAGGAACGGCGGTTTTCGGCGCGCGCAACGGTGAACGCGGTGCCGGACAGCTGTTCCGCGTAAAGGCCGTAAGGGCAGACTTGCGGGGAATTCCGGCCTTGGGGCAGGGCGCCCGGCAATGCCTCCGTGGCGCAATGATTACCGAAACCGGACTGATATTTGAGGTCGCTCATGGCGTGGTTCCTGTAGGTGATTAGGCTTCAGGCTGTGGGCCGGACCGCGGCCCGGGCCTTGTCCAGGGCGTCGGAGATGACGTCGAGGTCGCCGATGTGATTGGAAAGCAGCAGCACCAGCGCCGCATTCATGGCATGGCTTTGTTCCGTGCTCAGATCGCGATGCGCATCGATGAGGCGCTCGTAGAAATCGTCGGGCACAGCGAAATTCGGTTGGGTGTTCAGGCGGCTGTGGATCATGGTGCGTTCCCTGGCGTGGCGTCTATGGCGCGGTTCAGCGCCTCGGCGATGGCCGGCACGGAAATCGAGCGCCAGCGCGCGGCGATGTGCTGGTCGGGGCGTATCAGGTAGCAGGCGCTGTCCAGCGCATCATAGCGGCGCGTGACGACCATTTCGTGGTCCTCGACCCAGGCCAGGCCCTTGGGCGCCCGCTGCGCCAGCGCGGGCGACAGCACCAGGACGACCTTCACGCCGACGGGGTGGTCCTGCAGCGCTTGCAGGTCTTCCAGGACGCGGGCCGTGGGCAGGTGCGTATTGCACATGACGGCCACGACGAAGCGGCCGTCGAGCTGGGCCAGCCACCAGCCGCGCTCGCCGTTGGCCGTGACCGGGCCGTCGGGCGCCACGGCGCCCAGCGGCAGGCTCTTGCTGAAGGCATAGACGTCGGGCGTGTTGAGGCGCGACCAGGTATAGAACGTGGGAGTGGACAGCCTGCCGCTGTTGACCAGCGTGCGGGCGAAGGGATGCTCTTTGGCCAGCTGCAGCGTCATGTTCCGGAACAGCAGGCTGATCTCGCTCTTGGGCGTGATGAAATCGGTGGACCGGGACGAGTTCAGGATGTTTTCGTCGGCAGCGGGCTCGCGCTCGTGGCTGTAGGTGTCGATGAGGCTTTCCGGCGCCAGCCCGCGCTGCACGAGCGCCAGCTTCCAGCCGAGATTGTCCGCATCCTGCACGCCGCTGTTCGCGCCGCGCGCGCCGAAAGGCGACACCCGATGGGCCGAATCGCCGGCGAAGATCACGCGTCCATGGCGGAAGGCGTCCATGCGCTCGCAGGCGAAGGTGTAGATGCTGACCCATTCCAGCTCGAACTTGGCGTCTTTGCCCAGCAGGGCCTGGATGCGCGGCGTGACGTTCTCGGGCTTGACCTCTTCGACCGGGTCCGCGTCCCAGCCGAGCTGGAAATCGATGCGCCAGACATTGTCGGGCTGGCTGTGCAGCAGCACGGATTGGTTGGGATGGAAAGGCGGATCGAACCAGAACCAGCGCTCGGTCGGGAAATCGGCCTCCATCTTGATGTCGGCGATCAGGAAGCGGTCGCGGAAGATCCGGCCGTGGCTTTCCTGGCCCAGCATCTTGCGCACGGGGGACCGCGCCCCATCGCAGGCGATCAGCCAGTCCGCCGTCAGCGCGTAGGAGCCGTCGGGCGTTTCGACCGTGACCGCCACGCCCGCTTCCAGCGGTTCGACCTTGGCGACCTTGTGCTTCCAGCGCAATTCGATGTTGGGATGGGCGGCAGCCGCTTCGTACAGATAGCCTTCGCAATAATATTGCTGCAGATTGATGAAGGCGGGGCGGCGATGGCCTTGCTCGGGCAGGAGATCGAACCGCCAGACTTCTTCGTCCTTGAAGAATACGCGGCCGACATTCCAGGACACGCCTTTTTGCAGCATGCGCTCGCCGACGTCCAGCCTGTCCCAGATGTCCAGCGTGCGCTTGGCGAAGCAGATCGCGCGCGAGCCCACGGACAGCTTGTTGTCGTCATCCAGCACCAGCACGGGCAGGCCGCGCCGCGCAAGGTCCAGCGCCATCGTCATGCCGACCGGGCCGGCGCCGACGACCACGACCGGCCGCCGCGCCTCCGGCTGGGCCGGAGGCGGCGCATAGGCGAGCTCCAGCGTCTGGTAGTTCGTCTCTTCCACCATTTTGTTCCTCTGTCTGTATCTTGTCGTACTTGGGCGGAGGGATCAGCCTTCGAGCTGCTTCCACATTTCGATGTCGCGCTCGGCCGTCCAGATGCGGGGATCGTCGTAGCCGGTGGCTTCGTCGTAGGCGCGCGAGACGTCGAAGGGCATGCAGTGATCGAAGATGACCCAGTCCGAATAGCGAGGCTTCATGAAATCGTAGGTCTCGCGGTAGATGGTCTTCAGATCCTTGCCTGCGGCGACGCCGGAATTCACGCTGGAATACAGGTCGGTCAGGAAGGCGCGCGTACCCGCCAGCCCCTTGCGGACTTCTTCGGCGGATTTCAGCGCCGGCCCGCGGCCCGGCACCATTTTCTCGGCCTTGAATTCGGCCAGGGTATCGAGAGTCAGCGGCCATTCGCGGAAATAGCAGTCGCCGGCGTAGGGCGTGGACTGGTATTCGACCAGGTCGCCCGCGAAGAGGATGCGCTGCTCGGGCAGCCATGCGATGGTGTCGCCCTTGGTGTGGCCGCGGCCCACCTGCATGATGTGGACTTCCAGGTTGCCCAGGTCGACCGTCATTTCGCCGTCGAAGGTGATGGTGGGCCAGGTCAGGCCCGGCGGCACGGATTCGACGTTGCGGAACAGCCTTGGGAAACGGCCGATTTCGCTGGCCTTGTCCTGTTCGCCGCGTTCGACGATCAAGTCGTAGGTGTCGCGGCTGGCGATGATTTCCTGCGCGTTGTAGGCCGACGCCCCCAGCACGCGCACGGCGTGGTAGTGGGACAGCAGGATGTACTTGATGGGTTTGTCGGTGACTTCGCGCACGCGCTTGATGACGTCCTGGGCCATGACGGGGGTGGCCTGGGTGTCGATCACCATGACGGCGTCGTCGCCGATGATGACTCCGGTATTGGGATCGCCTTCCGCCGTGTAGGCGTAGGCGTTGTCCGACAGTTTTTCAAACGAGACGACCTTGTCTTCGAGGTCGGCGTGAGATGCGAATTGCTTGGTCATGAGAAATATAGCCTCCAGTTGGTGGACGAAATATACCGCAGCATTCGTTTATGTTCAACGTGTTTGTTATAGACGAATACAAAATCAACGGCGCTGGCAGCGCGGACAGAAGTAGGTGGCGCGCTGGCCCTGGACGATGCGGCGGATGGGCGTCGCGCATGCCGGGCACGGCTTGCCTTGCTTTTCATACACGGCGGCATGCAGCTCGAAATAGGCGCCGGGCGCGCCGGTGGCGTTCACGTAGTCGCGCAAGGTGCTGCCGCCTGACTCCAGGGCGTCGCCCAGGGTGTCGCGGATCGCTTGCGCCAGGCGGCCGCAGCGCGGCCGCGACAGCGTTCCGGCCCGGGTGCGCGGGTCTATCCCCGAACGGAACAGGGCTTCGGATGCGTAGATGTTGCCCGCCCCGACGACGATGTTTCCGGCGAGCAGGGCTTGCTTGATGGCGACGGTTTTCCCTTGCAGATGGCTGTGCAGGTAGTCGCCCGTGAAAGCGGGGTCGAAGGGTTCGATGCCGAGCCTGGCGAGCAGCGGGTGGGCGCTCACGGGGCCGTCGGCGGCCGGGTGCCACAATATGGCGCCGAAGCGGCGCGGATCGTGCAGCAGGAAGCGCGCGTCGTCGAACAGCCATTCGGCATGGTCGTGCTTGCGCCGGTCGCCGTCCAGCGGCGTGCTGCGCAAGGACCCGGACATGCCCAGGTGGATGATCTGGGTGCCATGCCGGAAATTGATCAGCAGGTACTTGCCGCGGCGTTCGCAGCTTTGCACCACGTGCCCGCTTATGGTCCGGGCGAGATGCTCCGGAACGGGCCAGCGCATGCGCGCTTCATGGACATTGAAGCGCCGGAGCACCCGTCCGGGCATAATCGTCGCAATTCCGCGACGCGTGGTTTCGACTTCTGGCAGTTCAGGCATAAGTGGGTGATAACATCTTTCAAACCGACTCTGTAATTTTGCCACCCGGCGCCCGTTCCAGGCGTAACGGCGGTGGTCCGATTGAATGAAATTTCCGATACTTCTGTTGTCTTCAGCGCTCGCGCCTATCCTGGTGTCTTGGTCCGCTCCCGCTTTTTCCGCCACGGTCCGCGAGGCAGACGACGCTATCGAACGGGCCGAGTACATACGCCTGCGGGCGGGCGACCTGCCGGCCGTCACCCTGACGGGCGACATCCTGTATAGGATACTGGCATCGGAAATCGCCGCAACCCAGGGGGAATACGAACTCGCCGGCCAGACCATGCTGGACCTTGCACGCGAAACCTCCGACCCGCGCCTGGCCAAGCGGGCATTCCAGTTTTCCATGAGCGGCCGCGACATGGCCCGGGCGTTGCGCGCCGCGCGCGAATGGGCGCTGCTCGCCCCGCGCGACCCCGAGGCCGTCGCGTCGTCCCTGGCCCTGGCCGCTTCCAGCGGGCAGACCGCCGGGCTCGCCTCGGCCTTGTCAGCGCGCATAGAAAAAGCGCAGAACAAGGAACAGGCCATCGCCCAGGCTTCCATCATCGTCGGCAAGATGGCCGACAAGCGCCTGGCGCTGGAAGTCCTGGAAAACGCCATCCCCGAATCGCTGCGCAATCTGCCCATCGCCCACCTGGCCCTGGCCGACGCGGCCTGGGCCGCCGCCGATCCGGCGCGCGCCGTGCAGGAAGCCGAGAAAGCGCTGGCCTTGCAGCCCAATTCCGACGTCGCGGCCCAGCGGGTCCTGGAATACGGCCTGAAGGTGGACCCGGACGAGGCCATCGAGCAGGCCCGGGAGTACCTGCAGAAGAATCCCGGCGACCGCAAGCTTCAGCTGCTGCTCGTCAAGCGCTTGTCGGACCGGGGCCAGTACGATCAGGCGCTGGCGCAACTGAAGGCCATGCGCGAACGCTCGCCGGAAGATTTCGACCTGCTCTACACCGAGGCCGAGGTCAACGTCCACGCCGAGCGCTACGACCGCGCCAAGGCGCTGCTGCAGGAATACATCAACGTGCAGACCCAGCGCCGCCGCTCGGTCAGCGACAAGGCCAGCAGCGCGGCCGCGGACGCATCGGACGCGCGCCTGATGCTGGTGCGCATCGCCGAAAAACAGAAGCGCTACGACGAAGCCATCGCCCAGCTCGACCTGATCGAAGACGGCGCGCTGCGCTTCCAGGCGCAAGTGCACAAGGCCGTGCTGCAGGGCCGGCAGGGCCGGCTTGCGCAGGCCACGGCGACCATCAAGGCGCTCAAGCCCCAGGATACCCACGAGCGTTCGGTGGCGGCGCTCACCCTGGCTTCCATCTTGCGTGAATCCGGGCGCACCGACGACGCGGTCGACATTCTCGTGAAAGCGGACCGTGACATCCCCGATTCCGCCGAAATCAAATACGACCTGGCCATGCTGTACGAGCGCCAAGGCAAAATCGAGGCGTTCGAGCAATTGATGCGCAAAGTCATCGAGCTCGATCCCGACAACGCCAACGCCTACAACTCGCTCGGCTATACGTTCGCGGACCAGAACCGCAACCTGGACGAGGCCGAGGAATTGCTCGAACGCGCGTTGGAGCTCGAGCCGGACAATCCCTTCATCCTGGACAGCGTGGGCTGGTACCTGTACCGCACGGGCGACTTCCAGGCCGCCATCGAATACCTCGAGCGCTCCTACCGGCAGTTGCCCGCCGCCGATGTGGCGGCCCACCTGGGCGAAGTCTTCTGGGTCATCGGCCGCAAGGATGAAGCGCGCCGCGTCTGGAAGCAAGCTTACGGCGAGGATCCGCACAACGAGACCCTGATCAAGACCCTGCAACGATTCGGGGTCAAGTTCCCATGAGCATGCGATTCCTCGCGACGGGGTCCCGGGCGCTGCTCGGGGCCGGCTTGCTGGCGCTGCTGGGCGCCTGCGCCACGCCGCAGAAGATCGGCGGGTCGGAGCAGGGCACGTTCGAGCGCACGGGCCGTTTCGCGCTGACCGTCAACCATGCCGGCGGGGGACAAGAGGCGGTGCAAGGCGGCTTTGCCTGGCACGATACGGGCCGCGTCCTGACGCTCGATCTCGCCAACCCTTTGGGCAGCACGCTGGCGCGGGTGACCGTGGAGCCCGGCCGCGCCACTTTGCTGCGCAGCAACGGCGAACGCGAACAGGCGCCGGACCCGGACGCGCTGGTGGAGAAAGTCCTGGGCAGCCCCATGCCCGTCAGCGGCTTGCGCCACTGGCTGCAAGGGCGCGCCGCCCCGGGCGGCGTGGCTTCCGCCCAGAAAGACGGCGCGGGCCGGCTCGCCTCGTTCGCGCAGGACGGCTGGCGGGCGCAGCTGTCGCGCTACGACGCGCTGGGCCCGCAACTGCTGCAGCTGAACCGCAACGACGCCCAGCGCCGCATCAGCGTGCGCCTGGTGATCGACGATGGGCAGGCAAAATAGCGTGGCTTTGCACGACGTACCCGCTCCGGCCAAGATCAATCTCTTCCTGCACGTCACCGGGCGCCGTCCCGACGGCTACCATTTGCTGGAAACCGCATTCCGCTTCATCGATTTATGCGATGTGCTCAGCTTCGATTTGCGGCGCGATGGCGTCATCGAACGCGAGGGCGCGCCGCTGCCGGGGCTGGCGCAGGAAGACGACCTGGTCGTGCGCGCGGCGCGCGTGCTGCAGCGTGCGACCGGCACCTCTTTGGGCGCGCAGATCCGGTACGAGAAAGTCATTCCTTCCGGCGGCGGGCTGGGCGGGGGTTCCAGCGACGCCGCCACGACGCTCATCGCGCTCAATCGCTTGTGGAATACCGGCCTGGACAGACAGCAGTTGATGCGGCTGGCCCTGCCGCTGGGCGCCGACGTGCCGGTATTCATCTACGGCCAGGCGGCGTTCGCGACGGGCATAGGCGATGCCTTTCAGCCGCTGTCCTTGCCCGAGCGCGCCTACCTGATCGTGCAGCCGCCGCAGTCGGTGCCGACGGGGGAAATATTTTCGTCACCTGATTTGACAAGGGATTCAAAATCCATCAAAATTACGGTCTTTACTGATTGGCAACAAGAAAACGCGGCAGATGTTGGGGCGCATGGCCATTTAGGTGTGGTCCCAAGCTATTTTGGTCGCAATGATCTTGAGCCGGTGGTGTTTGCAAGCTACCCCCGTGTGGCGGCCGCGCACAAGTGGCTGAGCGGGCTGGGGTTGAATGCAAGAATGAGCGGGTCGGGTTCTTGTCTGTTCGTTGAGTTTGTAACGTTTGACCAGGCCGCCATGCAGCATCGCAAAATTATCGGTAAAATAGCAAGTCGTGAAAACGACGACGCAGCGGTAGCCAAGAATGCGTGGGTATGCCACGGATTGTCGGATCATCCGCTACGGTACTGGATAAGCAGTTGAATTGGGGAATCGCCAAGCTGGTTAAGGCACTGGATTTTGATTCCAGCATGCGAAGGTTCGAATCCTTCTTCCCCAGCCACTTTCAAGCCCTCGGGCTTGTCGTTAAATAAAGCTGTTGAGTCGGCCCCTTGCAGGTGCTGGTCAACAGTTTTTTTGTTTAACGCACAGAAAACCTACCATTCGCCATGGCAAACGACAGATTCATGATTTTTACCGGCACGGCTAACACGCGTTTAGCGGTCGATGTTGCAAATCACCTAGACATGTCGTTGGGCAAAATGACGGTAGGCCGTTTTTCAGACGGCGAAGTCATGGTGGAAATCAATGAAAACGTGCGCGGCAAAGACGTCTTCGTCCTGCAGCCGACCTGCGCGCCGACCAACGACAACCTGATGGAAATCATGGTCATGGTCGACGCCCAGCGCAGGGCGTCCGCGGGCAAGATCACCGCCGCCATCCCTTATTTCGGCTACGCCCGCCAGGATCGCCGCCCGCGTTCCGCGCGCGTCGCTATTTCGGCCAAGGTCGTGGCCAACATGCTGCAGGTGGTGGGCGTGGACCGCGTCATGACCATGGACCTGCACGCCGACCAGATCCAGGGCTTCTTCGACATCCCGGTCGACAACATCTATGCCGGCCCCATCCTGCTGGGCGACATCTGGCGCCGCAACTACAGCAATCTCGTCGTCGTTTCGCCCGACATCGGCGGCGTGGTGCGCGCCCGGGCGCTGGCCAAGCAGCTGGAAGCCGACCTGGCCATCATCGACAAGCGCCGCCCGCGCGCCAATGTGTCCGAAGTCATGAACATCATCGGCGAGGTCGACGGCCGCAACTGCATCATCATGGACGACATGGTCGACACCGCCGGCACGCTGTGCAAGGCCGCCCAGGCGCTCAAAGAGCGCGGCGCCGGCTCGGTCTACGCATACTGTACCCATCCCGTCCTGTCCGGCGGCGCGGTCGAGCGCATCGCCGACTCCGAGCTCGACGAGCTCGTCGTCACCGATACAATCCCGCTGTCCGAAAGCGCGCGCGCCTGCAAGAAAATCCGCCAGCTTTCCTGCGCGTCGCTGCTGGGCGAAACCATACTGCGGATTTCCAACGCCGAATCGGTCAGTTCGCTGTTCGCCGATTGAGCCTCTTTCATTGCCGGCCGCTGGTCGCGGCTGCCGGCGCAACGCGCGGCCCATCCGGGCCGTGTTCAACAACAAGGCAATACGCCTTTTAGCTTTTTGGAGTCTTCCATGAAATTCAACGCCACTACGCGCAGCGACAAGGGTACGAGTGCGAGCCGCCGCCTTCGCCGTGCCGGCCGTGTTCCCGCCATCGTCTATGGCGGCAATGCGGATCCGCTCAGCATCGAGCTGGATCACAACGAAATCTTCCACGCCCTGCGCAAAGAAGAATTCCACGCGTCCATCCTGGACATGCAACTGGACGGCAAGGGCCAGCAGGTATTGCTGCGCGCCGTGCAATGGCATCCCTACAAGCCGCAAGTGCTGCACGTCGACTTCCAGCGCGTGGACGCCAAGCAGGCCATCACCACCAAGGTGCCCCTGCACTTCCTGAACGGCGACATTTCCCCCGCCGTCAAGACGCACGGCCAGCTGATCAGCCACGTGATGACCGAACTCGAAGTCACCTGCCTGCCCGCCGACCTGCCCCAGGCCATTGAAGTCGACCTCAGCCAGCTGGGCGCCGGCGGCAACGTCTACCTGTCCGACATCACCCTGCCCCAGGGCGTCACGCACATCGTCCATGGCGCTGAAGGCGACCTGGTCCTGGCCGCCGCCTTGTCCAAGCCGGGCGCCGGCGCGGAAGACGCCGCCGAAGGCGCCGCGGAAGGCTCCGAGTAAGGCGTCCGGGCACGGCGTGGCGGCGCCGGCACAGCGCCGCCCGCGGTACCACGCAGCATACCCCCGCCAGGCCGCGAGGCCGGCGGGGGTTTTTATTGTGTAGACTCTCGCCATGATCCTACCCATACGCCTCATCATCGGGCTGGGCAACCCTGGGCCCGAATACGAAACCACCCGCCACAATGCCGGCTTCTGGCTGGCCGACCACATCGCCGACGACCTCAAGGCAGGCTTCAGCCTGGAAAAGGGTTTTTCCGCGATGGTGGCGAAAGCGCGCTTCGAGGGCGAGGCGGTGATCCTGGCCAAACCCATGACCTACATGAACCGCTCGGGGCAGGCGGCGGGCGCGATCATGCGCTTCTACAAACTGGTTCCCGAACAAGTCCTGGTCCTGCACGACGAGCTCGACCTCCTGCCGGGGCAGGTCAAGATCAAGCAGGGCGGCGGGCATGCCGGCCATAACGGCCTGCGCGACATCCAGGCGGCGTTCTCCAGCCCCGCATTCTGGCGCCTGCGCCTGGGCATCGGGCACCCGCGCAGCCTGGGGCTCGCGCAGCAGGTGGCCGCTTTCGTGCTGAACCCGCCGCGCCGTGAAGAGCTCGAGAAGATCGAAGGCGTGATCGATCGCTGCCGAGCCGTCGTGCCGGCGCTGCTGCGCGGCGATTTCCGCCAGGCGACCAACCAACTGCACGAGGGCAATCGTGACTGAGCGCCGCAGCGGACGCGCCGGCGAGCCGATGCGCTTTCGCGACGAGCTGCGTGATTTCTTCCGCTTCCTGCGGCGGCCCGGCTTCACGCCGCGGCTGCCGGGCCGCAAGGCCGGCGATGGATGGGTGGAAGACTGGTTTCCCGCCCTGTCGGTGGGGCGCCTGTTGAAATGGGCGCTGTTCCTGTGGCTGGTGAATCTCATCTTCCTGGGGCCCATCGCCGTGGCGGCCGCCGGGGTCGGCGGCGCGACGCACCGCCTGAGCCTGGATCATCTTCCCTGGCTGCAGGCGTTGCTGTGGGCGCCCATCGTCGAAGAGCTCGTCTTCCGTTACGGCTTGCGCCGGCTGGGGCAAGCCTGGTGGCTGGTGCCCGCCGCCGTCGCCGCCATGTTCATGGGCCCCAAATGGCCGGGCGTGCTCATGCTCGCGGGCATTGTCGCCGTGTGCTGGCTGCCGTATCTCGCCGCCCCGCCGGGCACATGCCGGCCCTTGCCCTGGCGGTATCGCCAGGCCTATCGCGGCGTGTTCCCCTGGGTGTTCCATCTTGGCTCCATGCTGTTTGCCGCGGTGCACTTGTACAACTTCAATCTGCATCAAACACCCCCCTGGCTCCTGCCCCTGCTGGTCCTGCCGCAATGGCTGACCGGCCTGGTGCTGGGCTGGCTGCGCGTCAGGCGCGGCATCGGCGCCTCCATGCTGCTGCACGCCTTGTTCAACGGCGGCCCCCTGCTCGTCGTATGGCTCGTCATCCAGGCGGCGCCGGACTTGGTCAAGTGAGCGTTTTTCAGGGGCCGCGGGTTTGCGCCTACAATAGCGTTCTTTGATTTTCATCTTTATTTTTCAGGATTCCCATGGCTCTGCAATGTGGCATCGTCGGTTTACCCAACGTCGGTAAATCCACTCTTTTCAACGCGTTGACCAAGGCTGGCATTGCGGCCGAAAACTACCCCTTCTGCACCATAGAACCCAACGTGGGCGTGGTCGAAGTGCCCGATTCGCGCCTGCAGGCGCTGGCTGAAATCGTCAAGCCCGAGCGCGTGCTTCCCGCCGTGGTGGAATTCGTCGACATCGCCGGCCTGGTGGCGGGGGCGTCCAAGGGCGAAGGGCTGGGCAACCAGTTCCTGGCCAACATCCGCGAAACCGATGCCATCGTGCACGTGGTGCGCTGCTTCGAAGACGAGAACGTCATCCACGTGGCCGGCCGCGTGGACCCGATCTCCGACATCGAAGTCATCAACACCGAACTCGCCCTGGCCGACCTGGCGTCGGCCGAAAAAGCCCTGCAGCGCCATCAAAAGACCGCGCGTTCCGGCGACAAGGAAGGCATCAAGATGGTGGCCGTCCTGGACAAAATCATCCCCGTGCTCAACGAAGCGCGGCCCATACGCTCCATCGCCCTGGACGAAGAAGAACTGGCCCTGATCAAGCAGTTCTGCTTCATCACCGCCAAGCGCTCCATGTACGTCGCCAACGTGCGCGAAGACGGGTTCCAGAACAACCCCCACCTGGACGCGGTGCGCGAATACGCCAAGGCCGAGAACGCCCCCGTCGTGGCCGTCTGCGCCGCCGTCGAGGCCGAGATCGCCGAGCTCGACGACGCAGACAAGTCGGTCTTCCTGGCCGACATGGGCATGGACGAACCCGGCCTGAACCGCGTCATCCGCGCCGCCTACAGCCTGCTCGGCCTGCAGACGTATTTCACCGCCGGCGTCAAGGAAGTCCGCGCCTGGACCATCCATATCGGCGACACCGCTCCGAAAGCGGCCGGCGTCATCCACACCGACTTCGAGCGCGGCTTCATCCGCGCACAAACCATCGCCTACGACGACTTCATCGCCTGCAAGGGCGAGCAGGGTGCCAAGGAAGCCGGCAAGATGCGGGCCGAAGGCAAGGAGTATGTGGTGAAGGATGGGGATGTGTTGAATTTTTTGTTTAACGTTTAAACGTGTGATCAACGTCTAAACCCCCAGTCTTGTCCGGCCAGTTCCGATAAGTACCGAAAAGCTCGGTTCGTCGGCCATAACATCGCCACGCACATGCTGGGTAAACGGCTCGAAGAGATTGTCCGGCATGTCTTCGACTCGGCGCGTTCGCCGGCGGTCACCCGGGAGATGATTGAGGAGTTAGTCCATGCCGTGTCGCATGGCGCCCTAGATGAGCGGGGTAGCCAGGGCAAGCTAACGGGCGAGTGGATCGTGTTCGTTCAGCACCAAGGCCAAAATTACTATCTGACCCTGGCGACCCACACGACCGAAGACCACCAGCAAATCTTCGACGAGATCGTGAGCATGGCCTACACTGAGTTCCCATTTCTGGTCTCGCCATCCGCAACTTGCGTATCATCTACGTGATGCAAGCCGTCTTCGTCGAACTGCCCGCCTTCACTCGTTACCGCGCAGATGGGAGCAAGGCCGCGCCAAGCCCAACGCCCAGGCCGCCCTGCTGATTCGCTTGGTCGAGAAATTCCCCGACACGGTGGAACGGCTGGCGGAGGTATGACGGATTTTCAGAAGCGGGTATGAAAGCGGGTGCGAGGAGTGAAGAAGCCCGGCGGCCCGGCCCTGCGCTTGCTGTCCATAGTGGCAAAGAACGGCATTCAGGCGATTGCCTGACCGGGTGGATGAAATTTCAGACATGGGAGACATGATGCGACGCAGAGCCGTCCCATTTTATTTCCGGCGACGACGGTTGGCCGGCAGCCAGGAAGCCTCGCTATCTCACACCGCTGCGCGCCTAGCCTCAAAGCTAATGATCGTATCGCCTTCCTGTGGTGCGCGCCCCTGTTCATAGTTGCCCGAGACCTCCACCTCCTCAAATCCCGCCGCTCGCAGTGCCATAGCGAACTCCTCGACACCCCACCAGCGCAGCTTGAACAGGTCGAGCTCACTACGTACCAGACTACCCTCGCGCCAGTGCTCGTAACGCAGGTGGGAAAGCGTGGTCTGGGCGATGTAACGGGTTTCAACGCGCTGATCGTTCAGGGTCAGAAGGTCGCCTTCATCGGTCACCCAGCTACGCACCGATGTACAGCTCTCGAAGAAACTGCCGATTGGATCGAGATCGACGATCAAACGCCCATTGGGCGCGAGGTGATCGTGGAATCTGCGCAGCACCGCAGCGGCCGCAGCGCCATCAGTGATCAACTGAAAAGACCCCGCAGGCACAATGATGGCGGAGAATCGCTTTTCGTAGCTGAAATCCCCGAAGGCCTGTCGGCTCAGTACCGCCTCCAAGCCGCGATGCCGGCACTCAGCTTCGCAATACGCCAACATCTCGTCGGAGGCATCGAACCCCTCTATGAGCAACCCCGCTTCGAGCAGCGGAACCAGAATGCGTCCATTACCGACCGCGGGCTCCAGGATCGGGCCATCGCAGTGTTCCAGGCGGCGACGATAAAATTCAACATCCCCGAAAGAGCGGCCGACGGGCTTGTCCAGGTTGTAAACCCAGGCAGCGAGTTTTCCGTAGCGGTTGTGCATGTCATACCTTGAAAATCGAGCATCCAATGAAGAGAGTGTCTTCGCGTTCTGCACAGCCCGTGAGGCGTTCGTAGCGGGACGGAGGCCAGGACATCAACCTCATGGTGTTGCTGTGTATCCTTGAGTAATCATACAACGGCAGACCGAAGCGTCTCACCATCAAGAGGCAAGGACGATATGCACATTCATCTCATCGAGCCGATTCCCGCGCTGCGACGGTATCAGCGCCTGACAATCGCGCAAATCCACGAACGAGCGGCGCTTGCTTTTGCCGAGCTACATGCCGAAGCCAAGGCACGCGACCTCACGATCAACGGCCCGTCTGTTTTCCAGGCGCACCATCTTCCCAGCGACGCACATAGCGAGTTCGAGATGACCTTCTGCCTGCCGGTAGCCAGCGACGCAATACAGCGTTTGCCGCGCCTGCGGTGCGCCAGTCTGACATATGAAGGCCCGCTCGCCGACTTGTTCGCCAAAGGTTACCAAACGCTCCTATCAGCCATCAGCGCAGCCGGCTTGCAAACCAATGGCGAGAGCCGCGAGGTCTACCATGCCTGGCACGGCCCTCGGTCTCCGGACAACCGCATCGAGATCCAGATCGGCATAAGCGAGTGAATGTCCGGCAGTGGCTGCAGTCACGACAAAAGGAGCAAGGCGAGCCATGAACACGCCCTTGGCATATGGGGCCTGCTGCAAAACAGCCATGGTGTGGCAGCATGAACAGTATGCAGTATGCCAGTTGTGCGTTTCTCCGGCTTGTGGCATCGCTTCAATGAAGAGGCATGGCTCTGCCAACGCATTCAAGGTTTATGAACAACATGCACGAACTGTATTTTGCACATTCCACCGATGATGTTTCCAAGAAGGACTGGCAGCCCCTTCGTGATCATCTTGTCGCGGTATCGGAGCTGGCCGGCGCATTTGCCGAAGTATTCGGCGCCGGTCCATTGGGGCGGGTTGCTGGGCTATTGCATGACATTGGTAAATATACCGATGACTTTCAAGACCGTATTGCCGGCCAGGCCGTACGTGTCGATCACGCTACGCGCGGCGCGATGGTCGCTGTGGAGCGCTACGGCGGGCTCGGGTATGTGCTGGCCTACGGCATTGCCGGACATCACGCGGGGCTCGCCAATGGCGCGGAGAGCATCGAGCGCACCGCGCTGCAAGACCGTTTGAAAGGCGTAAACCTGCCTCCGTTGCGTGAGGCGTGGCGCCGGGAAGTGGCGCTGCCGGAAAAACTCGCCGCCCCCAAGCTTAATGTGCACAGTAAAGACCGAAGCGGATTTCAGATGGCGTTCTTCACGCGGATGCTGTTTTCTTGCTTGGTTGACGCCGACTTTCTTGATACTGAAGCCTTTTATGATCAGGTGGAAGGCCGCGGCTCGCAGCGTGCTGCGCTCGCGCCTTCGTTGATTGAGTTGCGTGCCGAGCTCAATCGGCATCTATCCAGCCTCAAGGCGGATCGTCCGGTGGATCAGGTACGAGCGGACATTTTGGCACATGTCCGCCGGCAAGCCGGGCATTCGCCCGGCCTGTTTTCGCTTACCGTGCCCACCGGCGGCGGCAAGACGCTGACCTCGTTGGCTTTTGCGCTCGACCATGCGATTCATCATGGCCTGCGACGCGTGATTTTCGTCATTCCCTTTACCAGCATCGTCGAACAGAACGCCGCGGTATTTCGTAACGCACTGGGTAAGTTCGGCCAGAGCGCAGTGCTGGAACACCATAGCGCCTTCGTTGCCGCCGTGCCGCCCAAGTCGGATGCTGAACGCTATCAGGCACAAGAGAAACTGCGTCTGGCCATGGAAAACTGGGACGCTCCCATCGTCGTCACCACCGCCGTGCAGTTTTTCGAAAGCCTGTTCGCCGCACGCCCGTCCCAGTGCCGAAAGCTGCATAACATCGCCGGCAGCGTGGTGATTCTCGACGAAGCCCAAACCATGCCGCTCAAATTGTTGCGTCCTGCGGTGGCTGCTATCGAAGAGCTCGCCTGCAATTATCGTAGCAGCATGGTGTTGTGCACTGCGACCCAGCCGGCGCTCGATGAGGCGCATTTGAATGGGGGGTTCAAAGCGGGGGCCGTGCGCGAGCTCGCTCCCGATCCGGCCAGCCTGTTCCGTCGGCTGGACCGGGTGCGTGTTCGCCATGTCGGCGAATTGAGCGATGAAGTGCTGAGCGAGGCATTGCGCGCATGCGACCAGGTACTTTGCATCGTCAACAACCGCAGGCATGCGCGCGCTTTGTACCAATCCCTGGCCGATATGCCCGGTGCTCGCCATCTGACCACATTGATGTGCGCCAAGCATCGCAGCAAAGTGCTGGATGAGGTACGCATCCGTTTGAAGAACGGAGAGCCTTGCCGATTGATTTCCACATCGCTGATCGAAGCGGGTGTCGATATTTCATTGCCCATTGTCTATCGCGCCGAAGCCGGGCTGGATTCCATCGCCCAGGCGGCGGGGCGTTGCAACCGCCACGGCGAACGGGATGCCGCGGACAGTGAAGTCCGCGTGTTCACCAACCAGGATTGGGCCCCGCCGCCTGAATTACTCCAGTTTTCTCAGGCCGCGCGTGAAATATTACGGCAGCCGCAATATCGCGACGACCCGCTCTCGCCGCCCGCCATCGAGGCTTATTTCCGGAAACTTTACTGGCAAAAGGGTGGCGAGGAACTGGACGTTCCCGGGCTGCTGGCTCTGTGCGCAAAAAGCCATATCGACCGCTTGCCGCTCGAAACCCTGGCAAGCAAGTTCCGCATGATAGACAGCGCGCAGATGCCGGTCATTGTGCTGTTCGATGATGAGGCACGGGCGCATGCCGAAGGGCTGCGCCATGCGGAAAAGAGCGGCGGCCTTGCTCGGAAGTTGCAACCCTATCTGGTGCAACTGCCGAAACAGGCTTTCGAAGCCTTGCGCCAGACCGGCGCAATCCAGCCGGTCGAGCCGGAAAAATGGGGGGAGCAGTTCATGGTGCTGGTGAATGAGGATCTTTACGACGAAAACCACGGAGTAAGTTGGGATGATCCGACATTTGTCAATTCGGAAAAACTGTGTTGGTGATCTGTCATTGGATGGCTAAGATGTAATCAAATGCTAAACCCAACAAAAGTTTGGGAGGGGAGCCATGAGCTACGGAATCCGCCTGCACATCTGGGGCGAAAGGGCCTGCTTTACGCGGCCTGAGATGAAAGTGGAACGCGTGAGCTACGATGTGATCACGCCTTCCGCGGCGCGCGGCATCTTGGAAGCCATTCACTGGAAGCCCGCCATTCGCTGGGTGATAGACCGGATCCACGTGCTGCGGCCAATCCGCTTCGAGTCCATTCGCCGCAACGAAGTAGGCAACAAATTATCGCCGGCCAACGTGGTCAAGGCAATGAAGGCTAGCTCCACCGCAGGCCTGGCAAGCTATGTGGACGAAGAGCGCCAGCAGCGGGCCGCCACGATTCTGCGCGACGTGGCTTATGTCATAGAAGCGCATTTCGAACTCACCGATAAGGCCGGGCCTGACGATACGGTCGGCAAGCATCTCGACATCTTCAATCGCCGCGCCCGCAAGGGGCAGTGCTTTCATGCACCTTGCATGGGCGTGCGCGAGTTTCCCGCTCATTTTGCCCTGATCGAAACTGACGCGGACTGGCCCGAGCCGCAACCCTTGCGGGAAGAAGACAAGGACCTCGGCTGGATGCTGCATGACATCGATTTCGCGCAGGGCATGACGCCCCGATTCTTTCGGGCGCGGCTGGTGAATGGCATGGTCGAGGTGCCTCCTTGGCGGACGGAAGAGGTCAAGGCATGATTCTGCAAGCGCTCATGCGCTACTACCAGCGGCTGATTGCGCAGAAAGCCGAAGGCGTGGCGCCATATGGGTACAGCCCCGAGAAGATCAGCTATGAAATCCTGCTGGCGCCAGACGGCTCCGCCGTGCAGGTCAATGACATTCGCGATACTTCGGGTAAAAAGCCGCAGCCCAAATTGCTGAACGTGCCCCAGGCCGAGAAGCGTACGATGGGAATCAAGCCGAACGCCTTGTGGGACAAGACCAGCTACGTCCTCGGTGTGAGCAACACCAGCAATCGCGCGGACAAGGAGCATGAAGCCTTCCGTCTGCTGCATGAGTCAATGCTGGCCGATGAGGAAGACCCGGGCCTGCAAGCTTTGTTGGCGTTCCTGCGAAGCTGGACACCCGATCAATTCGAGATACGCGGCTTTCCCGCGGACATGGTCGATGCCAATGTGGTGTTTCGCTTGGATGGCGAACTTGCTTTCCTGCATGAGCGGCCGGCGGCGCAAGCCCTGCGGGCGCGGCTGTCGGACGGCGATGATGAGTCGCGCTCCGCAGCTACCATGTGCTTGGTGAGCGGTGAAACCCTGCCACCCGCACGCCTGCATCCTTCGATCAAAGGAGTATGGGGCGCACAGACGGCGGGGGCGGCCATTGTTTCCTTCAATTTGGACGCCTTTACCTCCTACGGCAAGAATCAAGGTGCCAATGCGCCGGTTTCCGAAGCGGCGGCCTTCGCCTATACGACCGCATTGAATTATCTGTTGCGGAAAAGCGAGCACAATCGCCAGCGTCTGCAGATTGGCGATACGTCGGTTGTATTCTGGGCCGAGGCCGATAACGACGACAAGGCTGCGGAAGCCGAAGATCTGTTTGGCAATTTCCTGAATCGCCCGCCTGACGATGCGTCTGAAGCGGAAAAAGTCCGCCTGGTGCTCGACCACGTGGCAAAAGGGCGCCCGCTTGAAGAGCTCGATCCCAGGCTGGACCCCGCTACACGCATTTATGTGCTGGGGCTGGCGCCCAATGCCTCGCGCCTGTCGGTGCGTTTCTGGCAGGCCGATACGTTGCTGGAGTTTGCTCGCCGTATCGCTGCTCATGCCGCCGACTTGCATTTGGAACCGCGCCCGTGGCGCAGCGAGCCGTCTGTGTATCGTCTTGTGCTTGCCACCGTACCGCATCGCAGCGGCACCAAACCCAAGGCGGATGACGCCATCAACAACATCATCGGCGAAATGACGCGCGCGATTCTCAGTGGTGCGCCTTATCCGCGCAGCCTGCTCGCCAACACCATCATGCGGCTGCGCGCCGACGGAGACATCTCCGGGCTGCGTATAGCCTTGTGCAAAGGCGTCCTGGCACGCGAGCGCCGCCTGGGCATTCGTACTTCCAATGAGGAGATCCCCGTGAGTCTCGACAAGCAATCCACTCAACCCGGTTACCTGCTTGGCCGGCTGTTCGCTGCGCAAGAGTATGTGCAGCGCTGTGCGCTTGGCGGGCAAGTCAATGCCACGATTCGCGACCGCTATTACGGGGCCGCCTCGGCTACACCCGCATCGATCTTTCCGGTGCTGTTGCGCAGCACGCAGAACCACATGAGTAAGTTGCGCAAGGAAAAGAAAGGTCTGGCCGTGATGCTGGAAAAGGACATCCAGGAGATCGTTGGCAAATTGCCCACGCAGTTTCCACGCGCATTGAAGATCGAAGACCAAGGTCGATTCGCTATCGGCTATTACCACCAGGCGCAGAATTATTTCACCAGCCGTGATGATGGAGTGGATGAAACTCCGGACGAGCCCGTCGATAACTGATATGCAAGGAGATCTTTGATGACCGCCATCGCCCACCGCTACGAATTCGTTTATCTGTTCGACGTCACCAACGGCAATCCCAATGGGGATCCCGATGCAGGCAATCTGCCGCGCCTGGATCCAGAAACCAACCATGGATTGGTGACCGACGTTGCGCTCAAACGCAAGATCCGCAACTTCGTTACCTTGGACAAGGAAGGGGAAGCCGGCTACGCCATCTACATGCAGGAGAAGGCCGTTCTCAATCTGCAGCATGAAAAGGCCTGGAAGGCTCTCGATATTCCGCCCGACGCGAAAGATGGCTATAAAAAGCTGCCCAAGGACGAAGCCAAGGCGCGCGAAATTACAGCCTGGATGTGCGGCAACTTTTTTGACGTGCGAACCTTTGGCGCGGTAATGACCACGGGTGTCAATGCAGGTCAAGTGCGCGGCCCGGTGCAACTAGGTTTTGCCTCTTCCGTGGAACCCGTACTGCCGCTGGAAGTGTCGATCACACGCATGGCGGTCACCACCGAGAAAGAGGCGGAAGCACAGAGCGGCGACAACCGTACCATGGGCCGCAAGCATATCCTGCCTTACGGCTTGTATCGTGCCCATGGTTTTATATCCGCCAAGCTGGCAGAGCGCACCGGTTTTTCGGATGTTGATCTGGATCTGCTGTGGCGCGCGCTTATCAACATGTTTGAACACGACCGTTCCGCGGCGCGTGGTGAAATGGCGGCGCGCAAATTGATCGTGTTCGAGCATGCGAGCGCAATGGGTGATGCGCCCGCGCATGTGTTGTTCGATACTGTCGCCGTCGAACGCATCGATGCGCAGGACGACGGCCCGGCGCGCAGCTTTGCGGACTACCGTGTCAGCGTGAACGTCGAAGCCTTGCCAAAGGGCGTGACTGCGCACCAAATGCTTTGATGCCGGCAAGGGGATGCCATGGATGTCGACCTCATCCCCATTTCCGCTCTGCAGCACATGCTGTATTGCCCACGCCAGTGCGCACTCATCCATCTGGAGCAGCAATGGGCGGAAAACCGTCATACCGCGGAAGGGCGCCTGTTGCATGATCGGGCGGATATCCCTGCAATAGAGCGCCGTCATGGTGTGCGTACGGTCACCGCCATGCCAATTTCCTGCATGGATTTAGGCATAGGCGGCGTGGCTGACGTAGTGGAGTTCCACGCAGGAGGGCATGGTGAACGCCCATATCCGGTAGAGTACAAACGGGGACGACCCAAAGCGCATCGGGCGGATGAGGTGCAGCTATGTGCTCAGGCGTTGTGCCTGGAAGACATGTTCAAGGTGCCGGTGGAAGAAGGGGCATTGTTTTACAGCATGCCACGTCGGCGGCAGGTGGTGATGTTCGATGAAGCATTGCGTTCACTGACGCGGCAAATCATTGAGCAAACACGCGACATGTTCATCTCGGCCCACACGCCTTTAGCGACATATGATGCCAAGCGCTGCGACAGTTGCTCGCTGCTTGATCTTTGCCAGCCTCGTCTGCTGACGCGTGCCGGCGCCGTGACGGCCTGGCTGGTACGACAGCTGCGGGATGAAAAGGAAACCTGAAAAAATGCGGCGACAACTCAACACCTTGTACGTGACGACGGACGGCGCTTGGCTAAAGAAGGACGGCGCCAATGTGGTAATGGAAGTGGAGGGAGCGGAGAAAGCCCGTTTGCCGGTGCACATGCTGGAAAGCCTGGTCTGCATGGGTCGGGTGATGGTATCGCCGCCTTTGATGGGGTTTTGCACGGAGCAAGGCATCTGCGCGAGCTTTCTGTCTTCCAACGGTAAGTTCCTGGCGCGCGTGGAAGGGCCCGTATCAGGCAATGTCTTGTTGCGGCGCGAACAGTATCGCCGTACCGACGACTCGGAGCGGTGTGCTTTGATCGTGCGCAACGTGCTGCTGGGCAAAGTCCATAACCAGAGGGCGGTGCTGGGACGCGCCTTGAGAGATCATGGTGAGGCCATGGCGGCCACTGCGCATGGCGAGTTGACGCACGCCCATGAGCGCTTACGCAGGATCTCGGTCCGTCTGCTGCAAGAGCGGGCTGTGGATGTATTGCGCGGGCTGGAGGGTGATGCCGCGCAAACATACTTCGGTGTCTTCGATCACCTCGTCAGGGTCAAGGATGCGGCGTTGCGCTTCAAAGGACGCAGCCGGCGTCCGCCGCTGGACGCTGTGAACGCCTTGTTGTCTTTCCTTTATACCTTGCTGACCCATGATTGCCGTGCCGCACTGGAAACGGTCGGGCTTGATCCCGCCGTTGGCTTTTTGCATCGGGATCGACCCGGGCGGCCCAGCTTAGCGCTGGACTTGCTGGAGGAGTTTCGACCATTTCTGGCAGACCGTCTTGCGCTGTCGCTGATCAATCGCCGGCAGTTGGGGCCACGTGATCTTATTCAGCTCGACAATGGTGCCGTGCTGTTGAAAGAAGAGTTGCGCAAAACCGTGCTGGTGGCTTATCAAGAGCGTAAGCGCGAGGAAATGCGCCATGCGTTCCTGGACGAAAAGCTTGCCGTAGGCCTATTTCCGTTGGTTCAGGCACAACTGATGGCACGTCATTTACGAGGCGATATTGAAGCTTATCCGCCTTTCTTGTGGAAGTGAGCGGCGACTATGATGGTATTGGTCAGCTATGATGTCAGCACGCGTGATGCAGGCGGCGATCGGCGCTTGCGCAGGGTGGCCAAAGCCTGCCGCGATTATGGGCAGCGTGCGCAATATTCAGTTTTTGAGATCGAAGTTGAACCCGCGCAATGGGTGATACTCAAGCAGCGTTTGTTGGACTTGATCGATCCGGAGCAGGACAGCCTGCGGTTTTACTATCTGGGCAAGAACTGGAAGAGCCGTGTCGAGCATGTAGGCGCCAAGGCTGTGCTGGACTTAGCCGGCCCATTGGTGTTCTGAGCACGGCTCCGCGAACCGGAAGCATCCCGCCAATTCCCAATAGATTCGCGATGCCTATAAGCTATTGATTTATTTGGCTTCTTATCGAGCCGTCCGTGCTTGGTAGTGATCAAGGCTCGTCTCATAGGGCGGGTTCGCGGATTTGTGAGTAATTTCTTCAAGGAATCATTGTGTTACCGTGGCACAGTCACGCCCTTCGCGGGCGTGTGGATTGAAACTGTTAAAAGTATGAGGGACATAATATGGGGGAATGTCACGCCCTTCGCGGGCGTGTGGATTGAAACGGAAATTGACCCGCGGGTACAGCCCGAAAGAAATCACGTCACGCCCTTCGCGGGCGTGTGGATTGAAACAATAAACGCCTGCGTCGCTTGAGCATTGATGGCGTGTCACGCCCTTCGCGGGCGTGTGGATTGAAACTCAATAAGGTGTGCATGTACCAAACAGCATCCTGTCACGCCCTTCGCGGGCGTGTGGATTGAAACTTTTCTGCCGACGGTAAATCCCTTGTAATCGAAGGGTCACGCCCTTCGCGGGCGTGTGGATTGAAACTTTTCAGGCGCCTTGTCTTTCTTGTCCATATCAAGTCACGCCCTTCGCGGGCGTGTGGATTGAAACGTGCAGCTGTTCGAGGACGGCATGATTGGTCTGCCGGTCACGCCCTGCGCGGGCGTGTGCATTGAAACCGCCCGGGGCAGGTGCGCCACGGCGATATCGTCCAGGTCACGCCCTTCGCGGGCGTGTGGATTGAAACGTCCGTACGCGCCCCGGCAGAGGCGGTAAAACGGTAGTCACGCCCTTCGCGGGCGTGTGGATTGAAACCTTGGTGTCGAAAACAAGCTCGACCCGCTCGAAAGTCACGCCCTTCGCAGACGTGTAGATTGAAACTTCGCTCCGCGTGCTGTGACTCTATTACCTGCTTGGCATACCCTCGGGGCATACGGACGGAAACACCTCGCGCAAACCCGTAACTGGCAACTTCCATCACGTTTCTCCCGCACGCCAGCCGGCCGAGAGAATTATTAACTCACCTTGGCGGCCCATCCACCGGCACGTCCATCCCGTACTTGACACGGTCCATTGCCACCAGGGTCTTGAACGCCTTGACGTTGTCATTGTCGTGGAACAGGGTGTGCGTCAGCGCTACGTACTGTTCCATGTCGCGCACCAGGAAGACCAGCACGAAATCGCACTCGCCGGCTACGTAATAGCACTGCTGGACTTGCGGGCAGGCTTTGAAGCTGCGTTGCATTTCCTGCAGGAGATCCGCGCGTTCATTCTCTACTGCGACTTCGACGATGATGGTCAGGGGATAGCCCAGCGCCTTGGGGTTGAGGCGTGCGGTGTAGCGTTCTATGACGCCGGCGCCGGCAAGCAGTTTCAGGCGGCGGTTCACCGCCGCGGTGGACAGGTTGGCGCGTTCCCCGAGTTCGCTCTGCGCGGTACGGGCGTCTTGCTGTATGGCGGCGAGCAGTATGCGGTCGTAGGCATCGAGTTTTATCGTCATTCGTATTCCATGCCATGCACGGCCAGAAACTCATAAAAAATACAGTTCTATGGCGATATTTTAAGAAAACTTGCCGGTTGGTGGCGAATATTATTCCATCATTGGCTCGTTTCCGAACCGGGCGGGCCTGCGGCGGTTTCGCTCGAATGCCTGCCTGCCGCACCTGAACAGCCGCCATGTATGCCGCAGGCAGGCGGCCGCGGGCGCCGGCGGCGCCTACGGCGGCCGCTCAGGGCGGTTCGATCCCTTCTTCCTGTCATGCAACTCTTCTCCAGAGGCTCTTATGTTGATTACCAATAAGCACGCGTTGCGTGGGACTTACCCTGCGGAGCTGCAATCTCTCATGAATGTCGAACGTGCCGAGGAAAGCCGCCGGTGGCTTTATCAATGGAAGGAAATCGCACCGGCGCCGACGCCTTTGTATGAGCTGCCCGATGTCGCCGCCGGCCTGGGGGTGGCCCGGTTCAGCGTGAAGGACGAGTCGCAGCGCTCGCCTCTGGGCAGCTTCAAGGCGCTGGGCGCGCCGGTCGCGCTGTTGCGCTGGATTTTGCGGCAGCTGCCCGGGCTGGACCCCGCTGCCGTGTTCGCGGGGCGTTATGCGGACCAGCTTCAAGGCTATACGGTGATCAGCGCCACGGACGGCAATCATGGCCGCGCTTTGGCCGCCGCGGCGCGCGATGCGGGTTGCCGCTGCGTGATCGTGCTGCATGCCAAGGTGAGCCTGGAGCGGGAAGAGGCGATATCCAGGTACGGCGCGCAAATCGTGCGCATCGAGGGCAATTATGACGAGTCGGTTGCGGAAGCGGCCCGCCTGGCCGCGGCCAATGGCTGGCAGGTCATATCCGATACGTCTTATGAGGACTATGAAGAGATTCCGCTGGACGTGATGCAGGGCTATGCAACCATCGCGGCGGAAATCGTGGCCCAGGCCGGCGTGTCTCCCGGGCAGGCGGGCCCCTACACGCATGTCTTCTTGCAGGGCGGGGTGGGCGGCATCGCGGCCGGGGTTGCCAGTTATCTGTGGGAATACCAGGGCCGGCATCGGCCGCGTTTCATCGTGGTCGAGCCGGTGCAGGCGGACTGCCTGCTGCAAAGCGCGATCCATGGGCGGCCCGCCAAAGCCACCGGCACGGTCGATTCGGTGATGGCGGGCCTGGCTTGCGGCGAGGCTTCGCCGCTGGCCTGGAAGTTCCTGGCGCCTGCCGTCGACCATTTCATGACGGTCGAAGACGGCGAGGCCATCGAGGCCATGCGCGTGCTGGCCCAAGGCAGCGAGCGCGACATGCCCATCGTCGCCGGGGAGTCGGGGGTGGTCGGGCTTGCCGCCATGCGGGCATTGCGCCGGGACGCGGCGCTGGCCGGGCAGCTCGGACTGGAAGAGCGGTCCAGCGTATTGATGATCAACACCGAAGGCGCGACCGCAGCCTCCGTCTACCAGGACTTGATCGGCGAAAGCGCGGCGTCGGTGCTGCATCGGCAGGCTCGCCGGCGTGCCGCCCGGGACGCGGCCGACATGCCATACGGTACCTGAATTGCCCTAAACGGCATTTGATAGTAGTTTAGATGCTTTGAACCCCGCCGTATTTTTTGTCATGAAAGAATTCAACTGGTCCAACCCCTATCCCACCCCGCGCGTGCCGCTGTTCGCCCGCAACGTGGTGTCCACTTCCCATCCCCTGGCCGCGCAGGCGGGGCTGCGCATGCTGCTGCGCGGCGGCAATGCGGTCGATGCCGTCATCGCGGCGGCGGCCACGATCACGCTGGTCGAGCCGGTGTCCTGCGGCATAGGCGGCGATTGTTTCGCCATATTGTGGGACGGCAAGAAGCTGCACGGCCTCAATTCCTCGGGCGTCGCGCCCGCGGCCTGGAACGTGGAATATTTCAAGCGCAAGTACGGTGTCGGTCCTGACGGCCTGGCGCAGCGGCCCATGCGCGGCTGGGACACGGTCACCGTGCCGGGGGTCGTCGCCGGCTGGGCGGCGCTGCATGGCAAGTTCGGCACCCTGCCTTTCGAGGACCTGTTCGAGCCGGCCATCGAGATCGCGGAACGCGGTTACGTCGTCCCGCCCATCGTGGCCGGGAAATGGAGCCGCGCCGCGGAAGAACTGAAAGACCAGCCGGGCTACGCGCAGGCCTTCATGCCGCAGGGGCGCGCCCCGCGCATCGGCGAACAGTTCCGCTTCAAGGATGCGGCCGACACCCTGCGCCGCATCGCGCAGTCGCATGGCCGCGATTTCTACGAAGGCGTGCTGGCCGATAAAATCGCCGCGTTCAGCAAGGAGTGCGGCGCCGCCATGACGCTCGAAGACTTGCGTGGCTACAAGCCGGAATGGGTCGAGCCCATTTCCCGCGACTATCACGGCTATACCCTGCATGAAATCCCGCCCAACGGGCAGGGCATCGCGGCCTTGATCGCGCTCGGCATCGCCGAGCGCTTCGACCTGCGCAATCTGCCCGTGGACTCGGTCGAATCGCAGCACATCCAGATCGAAGCCATGAAGCTGGCTTTCGCCGACCTGTATCGCTACGTGTCGGATCCGCGCAGCATGGGCGTGACCCCTGCGCAAATGCTGGACGACAACTACCTGGACAGCCGCGCCAAGCTGATCCGCCTGGACCGGGCCACGCACTTCCAGGCGGGCCGGCCCCATGCGGGCGGCACCATATACCTGACCGCCGCCGACGAAAAAGGCATGATGGTGTCCTTCATCCAGTCCAATTACATGGGCTTCGGGTCGGGGGTGGTGGTGCCCGGCACGGGCATCAGCCTGCAGAACAGGGGCTATGGCTTCTCGATGGATCCGGATTCGCCCAATGCCGTCGAAGGCGGGAAACGGCCTTTCCACACCATCATTCCCGGCTTCCTCACGCGCCAGGGCAGCCCGGTCATGAGCTTCGGCGTCATGGGCGGCGACATGCAGCCGCAAGGCCATCTGCAGACGGTGATCCGCATGATCGACTACGACCAGCAGCCGCAAGCGGCATGCTGCGCGCCGCGCTGGAAGGTCAACCGCGATTTCACCCTGGACCTGGAATCCACCACCCCGGCGCCGGTCGCCGAAGGCCTGCGCGCGCTGGGCCACCAGTTGCATTCGGTGGACGATCCCTACATGGATTTCGGCGCGGGCCAGTTCATCTGGCGCATGTCGGAAACCGACAACGAGCAGGGCTATGTGGCGGCCAGCGACAGCCGCCGCGATGGGCAGGCCGTGGGCTTCTGACCTCGTTTTGCGCGGGCGCCGATGGGCGCCGATTGATGTTGCGTTGCACTAATCCCTGCTTGTACGATGGGTTCAAGGGCATTTCGTCCTAAAATGGTCCACAATGAAACCTTTTTTCGTCAGCCGGGATATTCAATGACGCGCATCGTTTTGTTCGAAAATATTCACCCTAGCGCAAGGGAAGTCTTCAACGCGGCAGGCTTCGAAGACATCGTCACCCACGCCTCCTCACTGCCTCCGGATGCGCTGCGCGAAGCCTTGCGCGGCGCGCATCTCGTGGGCATCCGTTCCCGCACCCACATCGACGCCGCCTTGCTGGCCGGCGCCCCCGACCTGCGGGCCATCGGCTGCTTCTGCATAGGCACCAACCAGGTGGACCTGGAAGCCGCCATGATGCACGGCGTGCCGGTGTTCAACGCGCCGTTTTCCAACACCCGTTCGGTGGCGGAACTGGTGCTGGGCGAGGCCATTTTGTTGTTGCGCCGCATTCCCGAAAAGAACGACCGGGTGCACCACGGCCACTGGGACAAGACGGCGGAGGGCGCCTACGAGGCCCGCGGCAAGACCCTGGGCATCATCGGCTACGGCAATATCGGCTCCCAGGTCGGCACGCTGGCCGAGGCCGCCGGCATGCGGGTGATTTTCCACGACATCGAAGCCAAGCTGCCGCTGGGCAATGCGCGCGCCATGACCTCGCTGAAGAAACTGCTGGCGCAGGCCGACGTGGTCACCCTGCACGTGCCGGGCGGCAAAGGCACGCACAACATCATCGACGCCGCCGCGCTCGCCTCGATGAAGCGCGGCTCCATCCTCATCAATGCATCGCGCGGCACGGTGGTCGACATCGACGCGCTGTGCGCGGCGCTCGACTCCGGCCATCTGTCGGGCGCGGCGCTCGACGTATTCCCCGTCGAGCCCAAGAGCGTGGACGAGCCCCTTGCCAGCCCGCTCATCGGCAAGCGCAACGTGATCCTGACGCCCCATATCGGCGGCAGCACCCAGGAATCGCAAGAGAACATCGGGCGCGAAGTGGCCGAAAAACTCGCCCGCTTCGTGCTCAGCGGCACCACCAAGGGCGCGGTGAATTTCCCCGAAATCCCCTACCAGCCGGTGGCGGGCGCAGCGCGCATCCTGCACGTGCATCGCAACCTGCCCGGGGCGATGGGCACCCTGAGCAACATGATGGCCGAGCATGGGCTCAACATCGCCAGCCAGCAACTCCAGACGCGCGGCCAGATCGGCTACGTGATCACCGACGTCGAAGGCACGGTGGACGACACCGTCATGTCGGTGCTGCGCGCACACCCCATTACGGTGCGCTGCGATCTCGTCTAAATGACTTCGTACAACAACCCCTCCAAGAGCCCGGACGGCAACCCGACACCGGCCGATTACCGGGCCCTGGCTACTTTCCGGCTCGCGCTGCGCCGGTTCTCGGCCTTCAGTGAAGACGCGGCGATGAAGGCGGGCCTGATGCCACAGCAGCATCAGGCCCTGCTTGCCATCAAGGCGATGAGCGTGGACGGCCAGGCGCCCAGCGTGGGGGACGTCGCGGCGCAATTGCTGATCCGGCATCACAGCGCGGTGGAGCTGATCAACCGGCTGGTGCGTATGGAACTTGTGCAGCGCTACCGGGACCCGGCCGATCGGCGGCGGGTGCGCATCGCGCTGACCGCGTTGGCCGAACGCAAGCTGGCGACGCTGTCCACGGCGCACTTGAACGAGCTTCGGGCGGTGCGCCCGGAGCTCGCCAAGCTGCTGCGCTATTTCGAGCCCTGATCCACGGGGCTGAACACGTCGTTTTCAAGTTTCACGTATTGTGTCAGGGGCGCGGCGGCCGCCGGGTCCTGCGGCATGATGTCGGCCAGCGTGTATTGCTCGAAGTGGCGCATGAACTGCTGCAGCGCGCCTTGCACCACGCCGGTCAGCCCGCAGCGGTCCGCCAGTATGCAGTGGCTGCCTCCGTCCAGGCATTCCACCAGCGCGAAGTCGTTTTCCATGTCGCGCAGGATGGCGCCCAGGTTGATTTCCCGGGGCGGGCGGGCGAGCCGCATGCCGCCGTGCTTGCCGCGCACCGTCTCCAGCCAGCCGTGCTGGGCGAGCTTGTGCGTGATCTTCATGAGATGGGGTTCGGACACGCCGTAGTACTTCGCGATCTCCGCGATGGTGCATAGGCGGTCGGGGTGCTGCGCCACGTACATCAGCATGCGCATGGCGTAGTCGGTCATGGTGGTCAGGCGCATCGGGCCGGGCCTCGTTCAACCGGCGCGGGGCTTGAGCGGCGCGGCGGGCGGCGTTGCCGCCGGCCGGGGCGGCGCCGTGTAGCGCGGCCGTATCAGCATGGGCACGAAGCGCCAGAGATACAAGGCCATGCAGGCCATCCAGCTCAGCGCGGCCGCATGCAGGAAATGCAGGGTGGCGCTCGACGGCCATAGCGCGGCCAGGCGCAGCACCACGGCCGCGATCATCAGGTAATAGCTCAGCAGCATGCTGCCGTCCAGCGCAAGAGGCCTGCCCAGGTGCCCCAACGCCGTCCGGGTCACCATGCCGATGATGAGGACGGCGAACCCGCCCATGCCGATCAGGTGTACGTGCGTGGCGCTGCGCGCCAGGACGCCGGAGCTCACGCCGCTGAACTGCGCGGCGGCGACCATCAGCCCCACGCCTATGGCCCCATAGCCCAGGTATAGAATCCACAGCATGGGCTTGCGCAGCACCGCCAGCGGCTTCCAGCGGCCCAATTGCCAGAGGCTGACGAGCCCCACCAGGAAAAGCGCGACGCCCATGGCCGCGCCTTGCCCCGCAAGGCCCAGCAGGATCGCCAGGGCGCTCAGGCCCAGCTGCACGTGGCCGCTGCGCACCAGCATGGGGATCTCCAGCCCGGGAACCATGCGCATGGAGAAAAACGGGATGACGCGCCGGGCGATCAGCAGGGCGATCATGGCCATGCAGATCAGGCCGAGGTCGAAGTGGTGCAAGAGGGCCATGTAGTCGCCGCGCAGCGCCGCGCGCAGGAACAGGCCGTCGGCGACGCCCAGCGCCAGCAGCATGAAGGGCACGCCGTAGTTGCGCCGGCTCTTGCCTTTGATCATGACCCGCAGCAGGCAGGCGGAGCTGATGACGAAGAAGGCGAGTTCGCTGGCGCAGGCAATATGGAAGGCGGTTTCTCCGCCGACGAGAAAGCCGGCGCGGGCGATGAGCCACAGCACGGTCAGGCCGGCCAGTGGCCAGCCTTTCAATGGGTTGAAGCCGGTCCAGGTGGCGCTGGCGGTCAGCAGGAATGCCACGGCGATGGTGCCGATGAAGGCCCAGAGCATTTCATGGGCATGCCAGGCGACGCCGCCCAGGGGCGTGGATAGCCATCCGGGCGCGTAGATCCAGATGCCGATGGAGATCAGCGCCCACGCGCAGCCTGCGATGTACAGCGGCCGGAATCCCAGGCTGAGGAAGGCGGTGAGGTCGGGCTTGTCTTGGGGGGGCTTGCCGGGTTCGGAAATGGAAAGAAGCTCAGCCATGATGGAGTTCCGTGGGAAGGCGATTCGGGTGATTGTTGATCTGGTATCCGTACCAAAGGCTGCGGGCGATGCGCTGCGCGAATTTTTCCGCTTCCGCGGCGAAGGCGCGGTTGGGAAGTTCGCTGGTCGTTTCGTGAAAGAGCGCGAGCCAATGGCGGAACATGCCGGCGTCCAGGCTGGGCAGCGCGACATGCTTGGGCATGGGCGTGCCGCTGTAGGTGCCGGAGCCCAGGAGCAGCGAAGACCAGAAGCGCACCATGATCGCCAGGTGGTGGTCCCAGTCGTCGATGTGGGCATCGAAGACGGGGCCGAGCAGGGAGTCCGCGCGCACCTTGTCGTAGAATCTGTGAACCAGTGTGGTGATTTCTTCTTCGTTGGTCAGTTCGGAACGGTTCATGGGCGGTGGAATCCTGGCGGGCGGGTTATGCTTGCGGCGCAGCGCGCCATAAGATGAATTTAATAGTAATCTTATAAAAATTGTGTCTTCACGTCAACGGAAGCGCGCCGCACGGGCCGAAACGGAACAGCCGGGCGGGGATCTACGTTATGATCATGTGTTGTCACGTTTTGAAAATACCACACACTTGCGTGGATTTTCCGTCTGGTGCTTACGCCCATGTCCGTATCCCGTTCCCAGCCCGCCACACTGAGTTGCGTCATTCCGTGCCTCAATGAAAGCGCGAACCTCAATGTGCTGCTGCCGGCGTTGATGGCGGTCCTGCGGCCGCTGGCCGCCGACTACGAGATCATCGTCGTGGACGACGGCAGCACCGACGCCACGCCGGCGGCCATGCGGGACTGGGCGCAGCGCCATCCGCAAATCGTCTACGTGCAATTGTCGCGCAATTTCGGCAAGGAAGCCGCGCTCACGGCCGGGCTCGAAGCCGCCGCGGGGCAGGTGGTGGTGTGCATGGACGCCGACCTGCAGCATCCGCCGGCCCTCATCCCCCGCATGCTGGAACGCTGGCGCGACGGCATTGAAATGGTCTATGCGGTGCGCGCTTCCCGGGCCGGCGAATCTTTCTTCAAGCGCGCGGGCACGCGCATTTTCTACAAGCTCATGCGCACGCCGGGCGGCATGCAGGTACCCGAGAACGCGGGCGATTTCCGTCTCATGGACCGCGCGGTGGTCGACGCCCTGCTGCAGCTGCCGGAACGCAACCGTTTCATGAAAGGGCTGTTCGCATGGGTGGGCTTCCGGTCCGAGCCCATGATGTACGAGCCGCCGCAACGCCTGTATGGGCAGTCCACCTTCCGGCCCTTCAAGCTGTTCCGCTTCGCGGTCGACGGCCTGACCGCCTTCACGACTTGGCCGCTGCGGCTGCTGAGCATTTGCGGCTCTTTTCTGTCCTTGCTGTCTTTTTCATACGGGCTGTACATCGTCATCAAGCACCTGATGTACGGCGATCCGGTCCAGGGCTGGACCACGCTCATTACGGTGGTGCTTTTCTTTGCGGGCGTGCAGCTCATTTCCGTGGGCGTGCTGGGGGAATACATCGCCCGCATCTTCGGCGAGGTCAAGAACCGGCCGGTGTACCTGGTGCGCCGCCGCGAGGGCCAGGGCGTGGGGCGGCAGCAGGCCGCTCAGGCGCCGACGGCGCTGGTCAGCCCCTTGCGGCCGTCCAGGCGCGCCGACGCCATGAACGTGGTCAATGAGTAAGGCGAAACAGCAAGAAAGCGCGCATGCCGGCCACAAGCGCATCGTCCTCTGCGCCGACGATTTCGGCATGGATCCGGCGGCGGACGAAGCCATTCTGCGCCTTGCCGAATTGCGGCGCCTGAGCGCCACGAGCTGCCTGGCCCAGGACCGCGGCTTTGCGGCGCAGGCATCCGCCCTGCGCGATTCCGGCCTGCAGCTGGGCCTGCACCTGAACTTCACCGAAGCCATCGGCGCCGCCGCGCTGCACATGCCGGTCTCGGCGCTGATCCTGAACGCTTGGCTGCGCCGCCTGCCCGCGGCGCAGGTCGGCGCGCAGATCGCCGCGCAACTCGATGCCTTCGAAGCCGCATTGGGCCGCGGGCCCGATTTCGTTGACGGGCACCAGCACGTGCATCAGTTCCCCGTCATTCGGGAAGCCTTGCTGCGCACGCTGGCGCAGCGCTATGGCGCTCGGCCGCCCTGGCTGCGCCAGACCCGGGCGGGCCGCCTGAGCGGCACGCCGATGGGCTTGCGGCTCAAGGCGCGCACCATCGAGTTCCTGGGCGCGCGCCGGTTCGCGCGCCGGGCGGGGGCCTTGGGGTTCCGCATGAACCGCCGCTTCCTGGGCGTCTATGATTTCCAGGGCGGTCGGGCCGCCTACGAGCCGTTGCTGAGGAACTGGCTGGCCATGGCCGAGGACGGCGATCTGATCATGTGCCACCCCGCCGCGCGGGCGATACCGGGCGACGGGCTGGGCGCGCAGCGCCTGGCCGAATTCAATGTGCTGAAAAGCGATGCGATGGGAGAATGGCTGGCGGCGGGCGGGCTCAGCCTGCAGGGCCGGCCTTCCGCGCTGCCGCTTTAGGGCTTGAAAACGTGCCGGACTCAGGCTTTTGGCGGCGTGCTGCTGCCCTCGCCGAGCGCGCGCTGCATGAAGACGACGTCTATCCATTGCTTGAACTTGTAGCCGGTGGCGACCTGGGTGCCGGCGTGCGCGAAGCCCAGGCTGCGGTGCAGGGCGATGGAGCCGACATTGTTCGTGCCGCCGATGACCGCGATCATCTGCCGCCATGGGCCTTGCTCGCAGCGTTCCAGCAAGGCGGCAAGCAGCGCCTTGCCCAGGCCCTTGCCGGTCTGCCCTTCGGCCAGGTAGATGGAGTCTTCGAGCGTGTACCGGTAGGCGACGCGCGGCCGGTACAGGGCCGCATAGCAATATCCCACGATCTCGCCGTTGATTTCGGCCACCAGCCAAGGGGTGCCTTGCGCCTGCACCTGCGCCAGCCTGGACCGCATTTCCTGGACGTCGGGCGGCTGCTCTTCGAAGGTGGCGGTGCTTTGCAGCACGTGGTAGGCATAAATGCGCTGCACGGCTTCCATGTCCCCGGGCGTGGCGTCGCGTATGACGATTTCCGGAGCGCCGGTCGAACGAGGGGCGGCAAGCGGCGATGCGGAAAGGGCTTGCTTGGCGGGAACGCTGGACATACTATTTTCCTCTATAGAAACATCAGTATATACATTAGGAGTCATTCATGTCCGTACCCATCCATGCGCTTACCGACGCTTTTGCGGTGGCGCCCCAGCTTGCGCCGAAAGACATGCAGGCGGTGGCCGACGCCGGCTACAAAAGCGTCATCATCAATCGTCCCGACCTGGAAGGCGGCCCCGGCCAGCCGGCGGCGGCCGACGTCATGGCGGCGGCGCGCGCGGCCGGGCTGGCGGTGGAATACCAGCCGGTGGTCAGCGGCGCAATGACCGCCGAAGACATCGCGCGCTTTGCGCAATTGCTGGACACGCTGCCAGCGCCGGTGCTGGCCTACTGCCGGACCGGCACGCGCTGCACCCATCTTTATCATGCTGCCAAATCGCGTTGATATGAGTCAATTATCAGTGAAACCCCCTTCTGTATTTTCGGGGGAATTCCGGTTAAGCTTCCATATCTGACAACCCTGAAGGGCGCATATCATGTTCAAAAGAATACTTATTCCAACCGATGGTTCGGCATTGTCGGCGCAAGCGGCAAACAAGGGCGTTTGCTTCGCGCGTGAAATCGGCGCCGAAATCGTCGCCCTGTACGTCACGCAGCCGTTCGCCGCCACGGTGGGGTTCGACGGCATGGCGGCGGCTTACGCCATCACCGACGAAGACTATGATAAAACCGCTCAGGAACAGGCCCAAAAATACCTCAAGGCCGTGCTCGACCGCGCCGATACCGCGGGCGTGAAGGCCAGGGGCAAGGCGGTGTCCAACTTCAACGTCGCCGACGGCATCGTCCAGGCGGCCGAAGAAGAAGGCTGCGACCTCATTTTCATCGGCAGCCACGGCCGCAGCGGCCTGTCGCGCCTGCTGCTGGGCAGCGTCACCAACAAGGTGCTCAGCCTGGCCAAGACCGCCGTGCTGGTCTACCGCGTCAAGGAAGTCGAATAGCCTGCAAGCCTGAAGCGAAGGCCCGGCGCTAAGCTAAGCCTGCGCCCTCGGGCGCAGGCGTTCCTTGTTCTGCAGGATGGCGGTGCGCGCGATGTCGCTCAGGGCGGCGCCGGCGGCCTTGCCGTCGGGGCTGCTTTCCAGGAAGTTCAGCAACGCGGCGCGCATGCGCGGCTCCCAGAATTTCTGTATGTGGTTGGCGATGCCTTCCAGGCCTTCGGCGCGGTCCGGCATGGCCTCGAAGAACGCGCCTATCCGGTTCGCCAATCGGATGAGATGTTCAATGTTGTTCAAGGCAGTCTCCCTGTGCCGGTGTCGTCGAGTATTTCGGGGTGGCTGTATACGGTAAAGCCTTCGTTGCGGGCAAACCCGGCCAGCATGACATTCAATTCCTCGGCCACGTCTATCGCATAGCTGGTGGGGGCCGATATCGCCACCAGGGCGCGCAGCCCTGCGGCGGCGGCTTTCTGCACCATTTCGAAGCTGGCCCGGCTGGTGATGGCGGCGATGCCCGGCTCATCGAGCAGGCCGTTCCGCAGCAAATGGCCGATCAGCTTGTCCAGCGCATTGTGGCGGCCCACGTCTTCACGGACATGGTCCAGCCTGCCTTCCCAGTCGGCCCAGGCGGCGGCGTGGCTGGCGCCGGTCAGTATGCGCAGCGGCTGCCGGCTTTGCAGTTGCGTCACGGCCGCATTCACGGCCTGCGTGGTCAATGGGACGGCGGGGCGGGCGAGCGGGGCGAGCTCGCGGCGGACTTCGCCCAGGCTTTCTATGCCGCACAGGCCGCAGCCGGTGCGCCCGGCGAGGTTCCGGCGCCTTTGCTTGAGCGCATGCAGGCGCGCGCTGGCGATCTCCAGCTGCACCACGATGCCTTCGGGCCGGGCGCTGATCTCCAGGTCGTAGATGTCGGCGGCGCGCGTGATCACCCCTTCCGTGAGCGAGAAGCCGTAGGCGAAGTCTTCGAGATCCGCCGGCGATGCCAGCACCGTGGCGTGGCTGATGCCGTTGTATTCGAGCGCGACCGGCACTTCGGTGGCGATCTGGTCGGTTTCGGCCACCGCGGGGCCGTCGACCGAGCCGCGCAGGACCCGATACGCGCGGTATGCCTCGGCAGCGGCGTCGTGCGCGGCTTCGGGGGCGGAAGTGCGTTCGCAATGCATGCCGGGCTCATTCCTGCGCGACGGGCATGGGCGCCGCATGCGGCGCCGGAGCGGGCGGCGTTGCGGCCGCCGGCGCGTCCAGGCCTGGCCCGCCGTCCAGCAGCCGGCGCTGCGTTTCGTCGAAGCGCGTCCAGCCCCGCTGCCACCGGGACGGCTCGGCCACTTTCCGCGCCTGCACGGCGGTCACTTTGTATTCCGGGCAGTCGGTGGCCCAGTCGGTGCTGTCGGTGGTCACGACGTTGGCGCCCGATTCGGGGAAATGGAAGGTGGTGTAGAGCACCCCTGGCTGGACCCTTTCGGTGACCTCGGCGCGCAGCGCCGTTTCGCCGGCGCGGCTCTGGACGGCCACGAGGTCGCCGCTGCGGATGCCGCGGTCCTCGGCATCCTGCGGATGGATTTCCAGCAGGTCCTCGCCATGCCACAGCACATTGGGCGTGCGGCGCGTCTGGGCGCCGACGTTGTACTGCGACAGGATGCGCCCGGTCGTGAGCAGCAGGGGGTACTTGCGCGTGCTGCGTTCATCGCTGGGCACGTATTTCGTGATCATGAAGCGCCCTTTGCCGCGCACGAATTCATCCACGTGCATGGTGGGAGTGCCGTCCGGCGCGTCGGCGTTGCACGGCCATTGGACGCTGCCGCCGAGCTCGTCGATCTTGCGGAACGAAACACCGGCGAAGGTCGGCGTCAGCCTGGCGATCTCGTCCATGATCTCGCCGGGGTGCGCGTAGTTCATGGGATAGCCCAGGGCGTTGGACAGCGCGCAGGTGACTTCCCAGTCGGCCATGCCGGCCTTGGGCGCCATGACCCGGCGCACGCGCGAGATGCGCCTTTCCGCATTGGTGAAGGTGCCGTCCTTTTCCAGGAAAGAGGAGCCGGGCAGGAAGACGTGGGCGTACTTGGCGGTTTCGTTCAGGAAGATGTCTTGCACGATCACGCATTCCATGGCCGCCAGCGCCGCGGCGACGTGCTGGGTGTTGGGGTCGGACTGGACGATGTCCTCGCCCTGGCAGTACAGGCCCTTGAAAGACCCGCCGAGCGCGGCGTCGAACATGTTGGGCAGGCGCAGCCCGGGCTCGGGCTGCAGGCGCACGCCCCAGGCCTGGTCGAACTGCGCCCGGACGGCGTCGTCGGAAATATGGCGGTAGCCCGGCAGTTCGTGCGGGAAGGAGCCCATGTCGCAGGACCCTTGCACATTGTTCTGCCCGCGCAAGGGGTTCACGCCCACGCCTTCGCGGCCGATGTTGCCGGTGGCCATGGCCAGGTTGGCGATGGCCATGACGGTGGTGGAGCCCTGGCTGTGCTCGGTGACGCCCAGACCATAGTAGATGGCGCCGTTGCCCTGGGTGGCGAACAGGCGGGCGGCGCCGCGCACGTCGTGCGCCGGCACGCCGGTGACCGCCTCCATGGCCTCCGGGGAGTTCTCGGCCAGCGACACGAAATCGCGCCACTGCTGGAAGGCCTGGGTTTCGCACCGCTGCGCGACGAAGGCTGCGTCGACCAGGCCTTCGGTGGCGATGACGTGCGCCATGGACGTAAGCAGGGCGGTGTTGGTGCCCGGCCGCACGGGCAGGTGGAAGTCGGCCTTGATGTGGGGCGAGTCCACCAGTTCGATGCGGCGCGGGTCGATGACGATGAGTTTCGCGCCTTGCCGCAGCCTGCGCTTGAGCCGCGAGGCGAACACGGGATGGGCGGCGCTGGGATTGGCGCCCATGACGATCACCACGTCGGTGTGCATGACCGAGTCGAAGGTTTGGGTGCCGGCCGATTCACCCAAGGTGGTCTTGAGGCCGTAGCCGGTGGGCGAATGGCAGACGCGGGCGCAAGTGTCGACGTTGTTGGTGCCGAAGGCGGCGCGCACGAGCTTCTGCACCAGATAGGTTTCTTCGTTCGTGCAGCGGGACGAGGTGATCCCGCCCACCGAGTCGCGGCCGTAGGCGCCCTGTATGCGGCGGATTTCCGACGCGGCGTAGGCGATGGCCTCGTCCCAGCTCACTTCGCGCCATGGGTCGGAGATGCGCTTGCGTATCATGGGCTTGAGCATGCGGTCCTGGTGCGTGGCATAGCCCCAGGCGAAGCGGCCCTTGACGCAGGAATGGCCGCGGTTGGCCTTGCCGTCTTTCCAGGGCACCATGCGCACGACTTCCTCGCCTTTCATTTCCGCCTTGAAGGCGCAGCCCACGCCGCAGTAGGCGCAGGTGGTGATGACGGCGTGCTCGGCCTGGCCCATTTCGATCACGGACTTCTCGATGAGCGAGGACGTGGGGCAGGCCTGTACGCAGGCGCCGCAAGACACGCAGTCGCTGGACATGAAGTCCTGTTCCTGGCCAGCCGCCATGCGCGAGCCGAACCCGCGTCCGGCGATGGTCAGGGCGAAGGTGCCCTGGACCTCGTCGCAGGCGCGGGCGCAGCGGCTGCAGACGATGCACTTGGAGGGGTCGTAGGCGAAATAGGGATTGGAGTCGTCGACGGCGTCGTTGAGATGATTGGCGCCGTCCTGGCCATAGCGCACGTTGCGCAGGCCGACCACGCCGGCCATGTCCTGGAGCTCGCAGTCGCCGTTGGCCGGGCAGGTGAGGCAGTCGAGCGGGTGGTCGGAGATATACAGTTCCATGACGCCGCGCCGCAGCTCGCGCAGCTTGGGGGTTTCCGTCCAGACCACCATGCCGTCTTCCACGGGCGTGGTACAGGACGCGGGATACCCTCGCCGGCCTTCGATCTGCACCAGGCAAAGGCGGCAGGAGCCGAAGGCTTCGAGGTTGTCGGACGCGCACAGCTTGGGAATGTTGATGCCGGCCTCGGCGGCGGCGCGCATGACCGATGTGCCCTGGGGGACCTCCAGTTCGTGGCCGTCCAGGACGATGCGCACCAGCCGGGTGTGTGGCGACGGCGGTGTGCCGAGGTCGCGTTCGCGTTTCAAGATGGTTTCCAGCATGGGGTTCTCCGTCAGGCGGGCTGCGCCGTTGCGCCCGCGGACGCGGGCAGGCCGAAGTCTTCGGGAAAATGGTCCAGGGCGGACAGGACCGGGTAGGGTGTCATGCCGCCCAGGGCGCAGAGCGAGCCCGCCAGCATGGTGTCGCAGAGATCGCGCAGGAGCTCGACCTGGTCGGCGCGCCCTTCGTTGTCGCGTATGCGATGGATGACTTCCACGCCGCGTGTCGAGCCGATGCGGCATGGCGTGCACTTGCCGCAGGATTCGATGGCGCAAAATTCCATGGCGTATTCCGCCATGGCGGCCATGTCCACCGTATCGTCGAACGCCACGATGCCGCCGTGGCCCACCATGGCGGAGACCGCCGCATAGCTTTCGTAATCCAGCGGCGCATCCCACAGGGATTCGGGCAGATAGGCGCCCAGCGGGCCGCCCACCTGCACGGCCCGCAAGGGCCGGCCGCTTGCGCTGCCGCCGCCGTAGTCGTGCAGGAGTTCGCGCAGCGTGACGCCGAAGGCTTTTTCGACCAAGCCCCCGCGCCGGATGTTGCCGGCCAGTTGAAAGGGCAGCGTGCCCCGCGAACGGCCCATGCCGAAATCGCGATAGTGGCCGGCGCCGCGCGCCAGGACGAGCGGCACGGTGGCCAGGGAGATGACGTTGTTGACGACGGTGGGCCGGCCGAACAGCCCCGCGACGGCGGGCAGCGGCGGCTTGGCGCGGACCAGGCCGCGCTTGCCCTCTATGCTTTCGAGCAGCGAGGTTTCCTCGCCGCAGATATAGGCGCCCGCGCCGCAGCGCACTTCGAGGTCGAAGCCGCGCCCCGAGCCCTGGATGTCGGCGCCCAGCCAGCCTGCCTGCCGCGCTCGCTGGATGGCGGTTTCGAGCACCGATATGGCGACGGGATATTCGGAGCGCACGTAGATGTAGCCATACGTGGCCTGTACCGCCAGGCCGGCGATGGTCATGCCCTCGATGAGTGAGTAGGGGTCGCCTTCCATCAGCATGCGGTCGGAAAACGTGCCGGAATCGCCTTCATCGGCATTGCAGACGACGTATTTCCTGGGGGCCGCCGTTTCCAGCACGGTTTTCCATTTGACGCCCGTGGGAAAAGCCGCGCCGCCGCGGCCGCGCAGCCCCGAATCGGCCACTTCGGCGACGATGGCCTCCGGCGGCAGGGCGAGCGCCTTCCGCAGGCCTTCATAGCCGCCCAGCGCGCGGTAGTCGTCCAGGGACAAGGGGTCGATGACGCCCACGCGGGCGAAGGTGAGGCGCTCCTGGTTCTTCAGGTAGGGAATGTCTTCGGTCGGGCCGTGCGCCAGGGCATGGCCGCCTCCGTGCAGCCAGCCCGCGTCGAACAGGCCGGGAACGTCGTCGGGTTCGACCGGGCCGTAGGCCATGCGGCCCTGGGGCGTTGCGACTTCCACCAAGGGTTCCAGCCACAGCAGGCCGCGCGAACCATTGCGCACCAGCGCGATGCCCAGCCCGCGCCGGTCGGCTTCGGCCTGGATGGCGCGGGCGACGTCGTTGGCGCCCACCGCGACGGCGGCGGTGTCCATGGGAACGTAGACGGTGATGGGTGGGGTCATGATCCGCATCCTTGCGCCTGCAGCAGGCGGTCGAGTTTCTGAGGGGTGACCCGGGCATGGGGCTGCCCGTTGACCATGACGGCCGGCGACTGCGCGCACAGGCCCAGGCAGTAGACGGGTTCCAGCGTAACCTTGCCGTCGGGCGAGGTTTCGTGGAAATCACAGGCCAGATGCCGGCGCGCGTGGTCGGCCAGCGCATTGGCGCCCATGGCCTGACAGGATTCCGCCCGGCAGATCTCGAGCCTGACCGGCCCGGCCGGGCGCTGCCGGAAATGGGGATAGAAGCGGATCACGCCATGGATTTCCGCCCGGGACAGCTGCAGGGCCTGGGCCAGCACCGGAACGGCGCCAGCCGGAATACAGCCCAGGGCGTGCTGGATGGCGTGCAGTATGGGCAGCAGGTTTCCTTGCATGCCCGCGTGGCGCGCAATGGCTTGCCGGGTGACGGTTTCCACGGCCGGAGCCGAAGGCTCGAATTCGTCCGCGTGGGTCGGCGTATGCATAGTGGACTTCCTTGGTCTGGCGGCGGGCGCAGGCGCCGGCCGCCTCGTGGCGTTCACAGGCCTCGGGCCTGCCTATATGTTTTAATTTTCATATGCTGATTGGCAATTTCATGTAATCTACACAGCAAATCAAAGCT
>JACDJC010000247.1_pt1 | contig 68766 bp, 54 predicted proteins | sample 7454191 | NCBI WGS metagenome assembly JACDJC01 (sample SAMN14253291, study PRJNA609438) | sludge metagenome | isolation source: sludge after 25d culture with pyrite and EDTA | collected 2018-12-20 | reverse complement strand
CGGACCTGCAAGAGCGGGTCTTTGCTGCCCTCGCCCTGAAAAAACCAACACAGCCACGCCAAAAAGCCCTGTTGTAGTCCACGTTTTTGAGACTCACCTCAATACGATCAAAGACTTACGGGATTAACTGTCGAACTCGGGTGACCCGGCACCGAATTTCGATGCTACCGGCAGCTGGCTGAAGGTGATGGATACCTATCTTCATTGCCGAGTCGTGGCGGCCATGTGAGGGCTTTGATCTCGTCAGCAAACGACAAGGCAGCCACCAAAACTTCCTTCCTGGGCATGGGTTCCGAGGCTTCGGCTGGAACGCAGTGGCGTGACGAGCTGGAGATGACTCACTCCGCTCATCGATATCTTACGGCGTAGTGCGTTCGGATCCGACGTGGTCCCGATGCTCGCGGACGCTTTCGGCCATATCGGTCAGCATGTCCAGCTCAAGCTCCGAGAACCCGGCCTCCATACGAGCCGGGCGGTTGAACGGGCCACGCAGGTCGATACCCATGTAGTCACGGATCAACTTGAAGAACGTCTCGACCGGCTCGATGCCGTCACGCGCGCAGCAATGCCGGTACCAGCGCGTACCGGCGGCGACGTGCGCGACCTCCTCGCGCAGGATGACCTCCAGGATCGCTACGGTGCGTTCGTCGCCGAGCTGGCGCAGGCGCTCGATCATGCCGGGAGTGACATCCAGCCCGCGTGCTTCCAGCACGCGCGGCACCAGGGCCATGCGTGCAGTGTCATTGTCGGCGGTTTTCTCGGCCATCTGCCACAGGCCGTCGTGGGCGTCGAAATCGCCATACGCATGGCCGAGTTCGGCCAGCCGGTCGGACAGCATGGCGAAGTGGCGAGCCTCGTCATGGGCGCAACTGGCCCAGTCGCGATAATAGTCGTCGGGTTTGCCGCGATAGCGGTACACCGCATCCCAGGCCAGGTTGATCGCGTTGAACTCGATGTGCGCCACTGCATGCACCAGCGCGGCGCGACCTTCGGCGCTGCCCAGCCCGCGTTGCGGAAGCTTGCGCGCGTCGACCAGCGTCGGCTTCGCCGGGCGGCCGGGCGGACCGATCGGTGCGGGCGGTGGCGAGGATGGATCGGCACGCAGTTCGCCGGCCAGGAAGGCCTGCCAGGTATCGTGGGTCAGGCGCAGCTTGTCGGCCGGATCGGTGGCGTCGAGGCAGCGTTTGGCGGCGGCGTGTAGATCGGTCATGGAATCTGGAATTGGGCAGGAGCCCGCTCGCGGGCGATGCTCCAGTTCTGATCTCCCCTTAGTCTTGGTGCATCTCAAGCAAGAGCATCGCCCGCGAGCGGGCTCCTGCGGGGAATGGATTCAAACCGCGCGTCGCGCGGCCTTGGCATCGTCCGAGCGCAGCATCTGGATCTGTTCCAGGTACTCGTGATCCAGGCTGACGACGTATTCGCCGGAGAAGCAGGAGGTGTCGAATTGCCTGAGATTTTCGTTGCCGTCGCGCACTGCCCATTCAAGATCCTTCAGATCCTGGTAGATCAGCCAGTCGGCACCGAGCACCTTTTCCACCTCGCGCTCGGTGCGGCCGGCAGCGACCAGTTCGCTGGCCGATGGCATGTCGATGCCATATACGTTGGGGTAGCGCACAGGTGGCGCGGCGGAGGCGAAGTAGACGTTTTTTGCGCCGGCGTCGCGCGCCATCTGGATGATCTGCTTGGAGGTGGTCCCGCGCACGATGGAGTCGTCCACCAGCAGTACGTTTTTCTTGTTGAACTCCAGCTTGATCGTGTTGAGCTTGCGGCGTACCGATTTCACCCGCTCGCCCTGCCCCGGCATGATGAAGGTGCGGCCGATGTAGCGGTTCTTGACCAGGCCCTCGCGGAACGGCACGCCCAGCGCGCCGGCCAGTGCACTGGCGGCGGTGCGCGCGGTGTCCGGGATCGGGATCACGGCGTCGATGCCATGGTCGGGACGCTCACGCAGGATCTTCTCGGCCAGCTTCTCGCCCATGCGCAGGCGCGCCTTGTACACCGAGACGTCCTCGATCATCGAGTCCGGCCGCGCCAGGTAGACATATTCGAAGATGCATGGCGAGTGCACTGCGCCCTCGGCGCAGCGACGGCTGTGCAACTGGCCCTGGTCGGTGATGATCACCGCCTCGCCCGGCATGATGTCGCGCACCAGCTTGAAGCCGAGCACGTCAAGCGCCACCGACTCGGAGGCCACCGCGTATTCATGACCCTCAGCAGTGATGCGCTCGCCCAGCACCAGCGGTCGGATGCCGTGCGGATCGCGGAACGCCACCAGGCCGTAACCAAGCACCAGGGCGATGCAGGCATACCCGCCGCGCGCACGCGCATGCACGCCGGCGACCGCCTTGAAAATGTGATCGGGGGTCAGCCGCATGCGGTCCTGGATCTGCAGCTCGTGCGCCAGCACGTTGAGCAGCACCTCGGAATCGGAATCGGTATTGATGTGACGGCGGTCACCTTCGAACATCTCCCGGCGCAGCGCCTCGGTATTGACCAGGTTGCCGTTGTGCGCAAAGGCGATGCCATAGGGGGAGTTGACGTACAGCGGCTGCGCCTCGGCGGAGCCCTCCGAGCCGGCCGTGGGATAGCGGCAGTGCCCGATGCCGATACGTCCGCGCAATTCGCTCATCGCGTGGTGGTCGAACACGTCGCGCACCAGTCCATTGCCCTTGTGCAAGCGCAGCCGCGAGCCGTCCACCGTGGCGATGCCGGCTGCGTCCTGGCCGCGATGCTGCAGCACCGTCAAACCGTCATAAAGCGCCGACGCCACTTCCGTGGTACCGACGATGCCGATGATTCCGCACATGTTTCTTGGCCTGTTTCAGGGATGCTGGTTCAAGGATGCCGGGGCTGGCTCGAAACACTGCCGGCGGCAGCCGGCGCGACTGTCGCGCCTGGCGTTGCAGGTGCCGGATGCCGTGCCGACATGGGGTCGTGCAACTGGCCAGACAAGTCATGTACCTGATTGAGTAGAGCGGGCGTCACACGGTCGAGCAAGCCCGACGCGTGCGACAAGTCGGGCGCCGATGCTTGCCGCTGGAGTGCGGGCTCCGATTTCAGCTTGTCCAGCACGGCGTCTCGATGCAGATGGTCGCCTACGCTGGCCGGAATGTTCTGCCCCAGCCAGGCCGCCGTGCCCTGGAACGGCGGCAGCAGCACCGACTGCTGCCACCAGGGCTCGCGCGTGATGGCGGTAAGGCCCAGCAGGAACACCAGCATGGTCGCCACCAGCGCGCCTCGCACAAAGCCGAACCCCACGCCCAATAAACGATCGATACCGGTCAGCCCGGTGCTCCAGATCAGCCGCCTGGCCGCAAACCGCACGATCGCGCCGATCAGCAGCACCCCGAAGAAACAGATCGCATAACCCAGGCTGACCCGCGCCACGGACAGGGAAATTGCGTTCTCGAACAACGCCGCGACGTCCGGGCCGAACCATGCCGCCACCAGAAAGGCGGCAACCCAGATCACCATCGACAGCAACTCGGCCACCAGGCCACGCATCAGACCAATCAGGACTGACAGCCCAAGAATGCCCAGGATGATTGCATCGACCCAGTTCATTTCTTCAACCGACCCATGAGGCGCCTCGACCTGCCCCCCCTCGTGCCGTCATTCCTGCGAAAGCGGGAATCCAATTCATCTCGCACACCAGCAGCCCGACTCCCTGCCCGACCGACTCTTCAGTTGTGGAGCGCCACGGGCGCCAGGCCACGAAAGGACCATTCGAGGTTCCCATGGACCATGCTGGCGCTACGCGAGTCATGAAGTGCCTCAGGGTACGGAGACGACGTTGCCGTCGATGCCGAACTTGGCCTTGATCTGCTCATGCACGCGCTGGGCGTCGGCGCGCTGGGTTTGCGGCCCGGCGCGCACGCGCCACAGCGTCCTCCCGCCGGATTGCACCGAGTCGACAAAGCCGTCGAAGCCGGCCGCGCGCAGCTTGTCGCGCAAGGCGTTCGCATCGGCCTGGCTGCTGACCGCCGCCAGTTGCACGGCCCAGCCTCCGGGCTTACTCGGACTGGCGGCAGCCGGTACCGGTGTGCTTTGCGCACTCGTATCCTGTTCCAGTCGAGCGGGCACGCCGGGAATGGATTGCGTGATCTTCAAGCGCGCCGCTTCGGCCGCAGCGCGCGTCTCGAACGGGCCGGCGGTGACCAGAGTGCGTGGTTTGCCGGCCTGGGTGATCGCGTGACCAGTCACCGGATAACCCAGCGCGCGCACGCGCTCCTGCAATTTCGCCGCGCCGGCGGCATTGGCGTAGGCGCTGAGGTTGAGTGTGTAGCCCCCGTGTCCGGCCACCGCGTCCGATGATTTCGCCTCGGTGGGGGTCGCCTTGGCAGTCGATGCGCCAGCGGTTGCTGCCTTGCCGGGCGGTTTCGTCGTCGGCGTCTGCGCCGGGGCCGTGGCGGTTCCTGCGCCTTGCTGCGGAATGACCGGCTGCGTCGGCGATGCGCCGCTGCCGATGGTCACCGTCGTCGGCGCCGGCTTCCTGCCCGCTTCCGGATCGATCTCCACGTCGCGCGGCCGGTTCGAATCGACGGTCACGGTGGCGATGCGATCGCCCGAGGCGGGTGCAGCGGTGGCGGTGGCGCCCGACACACTCGCCGCCTCGCCCGGGTTCAGGCTCATCGTCCTGGTTTGCAGGTCCCGATCCGGAGCCGGCGGGATCGCCAGGTTGACCGATTGATCGCTACCTGGCGCCGGCGGACTGCCGGAGAAGAACATCGGCACGAAAATAACCGCCAACGCGATCAGGACGGCAGCTCCCAGCAGGCGTGTTTTCAAGTTTCGCTCCCAGGCGGCAGACGCAAATACGCGACGGCGCGATTATACCTGCCAGCGCCGCGTGCCATGGCGCGGCTCAATACGATTGTTCAGTCATCACGGCACTGGCCACGAAAAACGAGCCAAAGGCCAGGATGCGCTCGCCGGGCCGCGCCGCCTGCCGCGCCGCGGCCAGCGCTGCCGCCACATCGGCGTGAGCATCGAACGCTGCCTGCGGCAAGGTCTCACGCAAGGTCGTGGCCAGCGCTGCGACAGTCATGCCGCGTGGCGTGGCCTGGTCCAGCCCGGCCAGGTGCCAGTGGTCGATACGCGTGCCGAGCGCGGCTATCACCCCCGCCACGTCCTTGCCGGCCAGCGCGCCGTAGACAGCGCGCACGCCGCCGGGCAACTGCGCATCGAGCCACTCGGCCAGCGCCCGCGCGGCCTGCGGGTTGTGCCCTACATCCACGAATACCCGTGGCTCGCCGCCGAGTGCCTGCAATCGCGCCGCGATACGCACTTCATGCAGCCCGGAGCTGGCTGCCGCGAAGAGCGCGCTGGGCGTGCAGACTCCCGCACCGAGCGCATGCATCGCGGCGATCGCCGCGGCGGCGTTGGCGTATTGCACCGGCGCGGCCAGTTGCAGATCAGGCAACTCCATGGAAGTGCCATCCCGATGGCGCCAGCGCCAGCCATCCGGATGGCGTTCCACGCTGAAATCATGGCCGGCCCGTTCGACTTGCGCTCCGCAATCGGCCAATGCCGCCAGCAGGCCGGCAGGCGGATCCAGCTCACCCAGAATCGCCGGCCGCCCACGACGCGCGATGCCAGCCTTCTCCCGACCAATGCTGTCGCGATCAGGCCCCAGCCAGTCCATGTGATCCAGGTCCACGGTGGTGATCACCGCCACGTCCGCATCGATGATGTTGACCGCATCCAGCCGCCCGCCCAGCCCCACTTCCAGCACCGCCACGTCGACGCCGGCACGGGCGAACAGATCCAGCACGGCCAGCGTGCCGAATTCGAAATAAGTCAGTGGCAGTTCGCCGCGAGCGATCTCGATCCGCTCGAATGCGGCAATCAATGCGGCGTCATCTGCCAGTGCACCATCGATGCGGATGCGTTCGTTGTAGACCAGCAGATGCGGCGAGGTGAACGCGCCCACGCGCAGCCCGGCCGCCGTGAGCATGGCCTCGAGCAGGGCCACGGTGGAACCCTTGCCATTGGTGCCGGCCACGCTGATCACGCGCGGTGCCGGACGTGGCGCACCCATGCGTTGCCACACTTCGCGCACCCGATCGAGCCCGAGCTCGATGCTGTGTACGTTGACGAGATCCTGGTACGCCAGCCATGCGGCGAGATTGCGGGTCATGCCTGTCCAATTCGATATTGACGGATCCGCCGTGCTGCGAGACGCCGCATACGCACTGATCGGAGCGCAAAAGCTTAGCCGATCAGCGTCGAGCCTCAGCTGAAATGGTCCTTCTGCCCTCGGCGATCATCGGGAGTCCCCCTGCGGGTGAGCTGTCTCTCGATCACATGTGCAGAAGAGCGGCGGGCAGTGCCACCCTACAATCGCAGCGCCGTAGGGCGGGCACTGCCCGCCGCGGTTGTCGCAGTGTCCAATCGATATCTGGTCTAGGGACACCGACGGGAGAAGGTTTTTTGACAGCTGAAGTTCGACGCTAATCGGGAAAGCTTAAAGCATCGCAGTGCGTTAGTTGTATCGAGATCAACCCGGACACCGCGGTATGTTCAGGCCAGTGACACCGTGATGGACTGGAACAACGCCAGTACCGTCGTCGCGGTGACCAGCATCGCGAACAGCAGCGCCAGGCAGGCGATGAAGGCGGAATCCTCGTAAAGCTTGCGCATGTCGCTTCTCCTCGGCACCTGGATGGTGTGGAGAAATGATCCCGCGCCGGCCTCGATGGTTGCAGGACCGGGCGTCAAGCATTGGCGATGACAGGCGTCATGCGTGTCCGGCGTTACAGTGCGACCTTGCGCAGCCGCAGCGCATTGCTCACTACCGATACCGAACTCATGCTCATCGCCAGCGCCGCGATCATCGGCGACAGCATGATGCCGAACCACGGATACAGCACCCCAGCCGCCAATGGCACACCGACCGCGTTGTAGACGAAGGCGAAGAACAGGTTCTGGTGGATGTTGCGCACGGTGGCCTGCGACAGCTTGCGCGCACGCACGATGGCGCCGAGCTCACCTTTCATCAGGGTAAGCTGCGCGCTTTCCATCGCCACATCGGTGCCGCCACCCATGGCGATGCCGATGTCGGCGACCGCCAGCGCCGGCGCGTCGTTGATGCCGTCGCCAGCCATCGCCACGCGGCGGCCCTCCGCCTTCAACCGTTCGACCACGGCCGCCTTGTCGGTCGGCGACACATCGGCGTAGACCTCATCGATACCCAGCGCGTCGGCGACCGCCTGCGCGGTGGTGGCGTTGTCGCCGGTCAGCATCGCGATGCGCAGGCCGGAAGCGTGCAGGGCCTCGATCGCTGCCGACGCACCCGGCTTGATCCGGTCGGACACCGCGAGCAGCGCGGCGAGCGCGCCATCGACGGCCAGGAACATCACGGTGGCGCCCTGCTCCCGCATTTTTCCGGCACGGGCACTTGCCGTGTCGTCGACCACGACGGACGACTCGTCCATCAGCTTCGCGTTGCCCAGCACGACCGCGCTGCCATCGACACTGGCGCTCACGCCGCGGCCGGTCAGCACACGAAAATTCGTTGCCGCGGGCAGGCTCAAGGCTTCGGCTTCCGCGGACTGGACGATCGCCCGCGCCAGCGGATGCTCGCTGGGTCGCTCCAGTGCCGCGGCCAGCGCCAGCAGGCGCTCACGCGGCAGCTCGCCGAGCGGTACCAGCTCGGTCAGGCTCGGCTTGCCCTCGGTCAGGGTGCCGGTCTTGTCCAGCACCAGGGTGTCGATGTCGCGCAGGGTTTCGATCGCGCCGGCATCCCTGAACAACACGCCGTGCTGTGCGCCACGACCGCTGGCCACCATGATCGAGATCGGCGTGGCCAGGCCCAGCGCGCAGGGACAGGCGATGACCAGCACCGAGACCGCCGCGATCAGCGCATGGCTGAGTCGTGGCTGCGGCCCCACGAACGCCCACACCACGAACGCCAATATCGCCACGACCACCACCGCCGGCACGAACCAGCCCGAGACCTTGTCGGCCACGCGCTGCAGCGGTGCCTTGCTGCGCTGCGCCTGCGCCACCAGCGCCACGATCTGCGCCAGCATGGTCTCGCCACCGACTTTCTGCGCGTGCATGGTCAGCGCACCATCCTGATTCACCGTACCGCCGGTGAGCGCATCGTCCGCACGCTTGGCCACCGGCATCGGCTCGCCGCTGAGCATCGACTCGTCGACATGGCTCTCGCCCTCCATCACCACGCCGTCGACCGGCACCTTTTCGCCGGGACGGACACGCAGCATGTCGCCGACATGCACCTCATCCAGCGGCACATCGCTTTCGCCGCCATCGTCAGCGATCCGCCGAGCCGTCTTCGGCGCCAGTCCCAGCAAGGCCTGCAAGGCCGCACCGGTACGCCGGCGCGCGCGCAGTTCCAGGAAATCGCCTAGGGTGACGAGGGTGACGATCACCGCTGCCGATTCGAAATACACCCCGACCCGCCCATGCGCATCGCGGAAGCCGACAGGAAAGATCTGCGGCCACAGGAACGCCACCACGCTGTACGCCCACGCCACGCCGGTACCCAGCGCGATCAGCGTGTACATGTTCGGATGCCAGGGTTTCAACGAACGCCAGCCGCGCGCAAAGAACGGTGCGCCGCCCCACAACACCACCACCGTGGCGAGCACGGCCTCAAACCAGATCGCCACACCATCCCAGGGCGACGGCAGATGCCAGCCGAACAGATGCGGCCCCATCGCCAACGCGAACACCGGCACCGTCAGCACGACCAGCAGCCAGAACCGCTTTGTCATCGCAGCCAGTTCGCCGCCGTCGTCCTCGTCCAGCGACGGCATCATCGGTTCCAGCGCCATGCCGCACTTCGGACACGAACCGGGACCGACCTGCTCCACCTCCGGATGCATCGGGCAGGTATAGATCGTGCCGGCCGGTACCGGCGTCGGCGCCGCCTTGCCGTGCAGGAACGCCTGTGGATCGGCCATGAACTTTTCGCGACAGCGCGCCGCGCAGAAATAGTACGTTTCGCCGGCATGCACGGCACGATGCTTCGCGCTCAGCGGATCGACCTTCATCCCGCAAACCGGATCGATCGCCACACTGGGCGCAGCCGCCTCTTTGGCCGCGCAGCAACTACCGTGGCCGCTCATGCCGCACCCTCCTCGTCGGTCAACGCACGCAGGATCGGACACCGCTCCGGCACGCCGTGCCCGGGACAGGATTCGACCAGCTGCGCCAGTCCATCGCGCACACGCTGCAGCTCGCCAATGCGCTGATCGATCGCCGCCAGTCGCTGCTGCGCCCGCTCCTTCACGGCCTTCACCCCATGCTGGCGATCCGCCGACAAGGCCAGCAGTTCGCGGATCTCCTCCAGCGTGAAGCCCAACAGCTTGGCGCGCCGGATGAAACGCAGTTGCGCGATCGCACCCTCGCCGTAACTGCGATAGCCGGAAGCGCGCCGCTTCGGCTCGGGCAGCAGGCCCTCGCGCTCGTAGAAACGGATCGTGTCGATCGCCACACCAACGCGCTTGGCGACGGCACCGATGGTGAATGAGCTGATGGATGTGTTCATGTCACAAGTCTAGACCATTGATCTAGGTCCAGAGTCAAGCAGACTGTGGCCAGACCGATACCCGACGCGCGGCCACGTTTTCAACCCGGCGCGTACGCTCCCGCTACCCTTGATCCTTCGCGACGCCTGCCAATTCTGGCTCGTCCAGCGGCAAGGTCCAATGCGGAATGGGCTACGCTTGCGAAGCGTTTCCGCGCACCAGGGGCAGCAGATGAACACACGGATTCCAAGCAAGCTGAGCAAGCTGGTCATGGCCGGGCTGCTTGCGCTGTGTCTGGCCAGCACGGTCCAGGCAACCACGGCTGAGCAGGCACGCTGGCAGGGCGAGGCGCAGGCGGTGACGATTACCCGCGACGACTGGGGCATCGCCCACGTGCACGGCAAGACCGATGCCGATGCGGTGTTCGGCATGGCTTATGCCCAGGCCGAGGATGACTTCACCCGGGTCGAAACCAATTACCTGATCTCGCTGGGCCGGCTGGCCGAGGCGAAGGACGCGGACGACGCCGCGCTGTGGCAGGACTTGCGCCAGCGCCTGTTCATCGACCCGGTCGAGCTGAAAAAGCTGTACGCGCAAAGTCCGCGCTGGTTGCGCGCGCTGATGGACAGCTGGGCGGATGGACTGAACTATTACCTGGACACGCACCCCGACGTGCACCCGCGGGTGATCACCCGTTTCGAGCCGTGGATGGCGCTCTCGTTCACCGAGGGCAGCATCGGCGGCGATATCGAGCGGGTGGAGCTGGAGCCGTTGCAGGCGTTCTACGGCGCCTCGACCGATACGCCGCTGGCGTTGGTCGAGACGCGGCCCAGTTGGGTCGAGCCGACCGGTTCCAACGGCATCGCAATCGCGCCGAAGCTCACCGTCGACGGCCATGCATTGCTGCTGATCAACCCGCACACCTCGTTCTTCTTCCGCTCCGAACTGCAGATGTCCAGCGACGAAGGGCTCAACGCCTACGGCGCGGTGACCTGGGGCCAGTTCTTCATCTACCAGGGTTTCAATCCGCACGTGGGCTGGATGCACACCTCGACCGGCGTGGACGTGGTCGACGAGTTCGCCGAGACCATCGTGCACCAGAACGGCGAGCTGTTCTATCGCTACGGCAAGGAACTGCGGCCGGTCACCTCACGCCAGATCATCCTGTCGTACCGAGCCAAGGATGGCTCGCTGGCGCAGCGCACGTTCACGGCGTATTTCACCCATCACGGCCCGATCGTGCGCGAGGCGGACGGCAAGTGGATCGCCGAGGCGCTGATGAACAAACCGATCCCGGCGCTGGAGCAAAGCTGGCTGCGCACCAGGACGCACGATCTCGCCAGTTACATGAAAGTCGCCGAACTGAAAGCCAATTCATCCAACAACACCTTGTTCGCCGACGACAAGGGCGAGATCGCCCTCCTGCTGCCGCAGTTCGTGCCCAGGCGTGACAACCGCTTCGATTACACCAGGCCCGTCGACGGCAGCGACCCGGCCACCGACTGGCAGGGACTGACCCCACTGGACCAGCTGCCGCAAGTAATGAATCCGCCGAATGGCTGGACCTTCAACACCAACAACTGGCCGTACTCCGCCGCTGGTCCGTACAGCCCGAAGCAAGCCGACTACCCGCGCTACATGGATACCTTCGGCGAGAACCCGCGCGGTCTGCACGCCACCCGCCTGCTCACCGGCATCAAGAACGTCACCCTGCCCTCGCTGATCACCGCCGCCTTCGATTCCTGGCTGCCCGCGTTCGCACGGCAGTTGCCGATTCTTGTCGCGGACTACGACGCGCTGCCAGCCAACGACTCGCTACGCGCGAAGCTCGCTGGACAGATCCAGATGCTGCGCGACTGGGATTACCGCTGGGGCATCGCCTCGATGCCGACTTCGCTGGCGGTGTTCTGGGGCGATACCTTGTGGGATGAAGTGAGCAAGACCGACACCCGCGAAGGCCTGTCGATTTACGACAAGATGGCCGACAGGGCCAGCGCGCAGGCGCGCCTCAACGCCCTGGTCGCCGCCTCCAACCGGCTGACCAGGGATTTCGGCAGCTGGGGCGTGCCGTGGGGCGAGATCAACCGCTTCCAGCGCATCAACGCCGACATCGTGCAGAAATTCGACGACAGCAAGCCCAGCATCCCGGTGCCATTCACCTCCTCGCGCTGGGGTTCGCTGGCCTCATTCGGCGCGCACCGCTGGCCCGGCACCAAGCGCTACTACGGCACCGGCGGCAACAGCTTCGTCGCTGCGGTCGAGTTCGGCCCGAAAGTCAGCGCCCGCGCAATCACCGCAGGTGGCGAAAGCGGCCACCCCGACTCCGAGCACTTCAACGACGAGGCCGAGCGCTACACCACCGGCAATCTGCGCACGGTGTACTTCTGGCCAGAGCAACTGAAGCGTCATACCGAGCGGGTGTATCACCCGGGCGAGTAGCGCCTTTCGTGCATGCCGCGAGCGCGACTCACGCTCGCGGCACTGCGCCGGAGTTTGGCTCATCCCTGAACCAAGGCTGATTCAACCTCGGCTGCGGCAGACGCTTACAGTCCTGCAGCAGCAAGCAACCCCATCAGCTTCGGCTTGCGCGCATGATTCTGGCGGACCGAATCGAGCAGCGGCCGCCAGTTTTCAGCGGGTAACAACTTGGACGCCTCCTTCAGATGCGCGACCAGCCGCGGATAATCGGAGGCGCTGCGCAGATGCTCTGCCTGCTGCCGGGCCAGTCGCAGGTAGAACGCACCCGCGATGGCTGGATCCGAACGACGCAAGCGCTGCGCCAAGGTATGCAACATGTGTGCTGCTACAGCATGAGTGTCGGCCACGCCAATGGCGGCCTGGACATCGCCATCATGCAGCAACAAAACAAGCCGTACTGTCGCATCGCCCTGCTCCGCGGCGATCACGTACTCCAGGGCGCGCTGACGCCAGCTTGGCCACGTTTTTTTCGCGTAACGCTTCAGCGCGTCCCAACTCTCGTCAAACGGCCGCTGACAAAAGTGCTGCCACGCCTGCTCCAGCGCCTCCTCGTCCATGCCGCTCTCGGCCAGACATTCTGCCAGCGCCGCGCGCAGACGTCCGTCCCGGGGAAACTGCTTGACCGCCAACTCGGCCCAGGCCAGCGCCTCGCGCGCACGCCCGAACTCGCGCAGACTTTCCAACACGCGAAAATGCTGCCATTCGTGGGAGAGATCGCGCCGCAACACGCGCTGCAGCAAGTCGAAATCGCCGGCGCAGCGCGCCAGCTCCTCGCTGCGACGACAGAGCTCGAAACTCTCGTCGAAGTGACCGCCATCTTTCAGCGGCGGCGGCAGCTGCTCGAACTCGGCCAGCACCAGTTTTGCGTAGGCCGCCTGGCCAGCCGACTGCAGCGCATCCCAGTAATCCGGCAACGCCAGCACACCCCAACCATCGTTGCTCATCAAGGCACGCAAGGGTTTGACCAAAGCCACGCCAGGCGGTGCCACGGCACAAGCCTCCCGGTGCAGCTCGGCCACCGATCCGAGCACCTCGCCAATCGCGCCCGCAGAATCGTCGCTCTTGCCGTAGATCTTGAACAATCGTCCCAGGGTGTATTCGCACAGCGCACGACACTCGGCCGGGTCGCGCGCCAGCACGTCGGTCAACTGTTCAATCGCCGTATGCAACCGGTTCGCATAAGCCACGGCACGCCGGTAGTCGAGGAACCCTCCGGTATTGAGCAACTTGGCCAGCGCCGCCTTCAATGCGCCGGGCTGCTCGGCCGCGCGATGCAGCAGCAGGCGCTTCTCGACATCGCGGTCTTCATTGGCCAGCGCCTGCAGCCACCCGGCCAGGCGCGCCGCCGGTTGCGCGCGCAGGAACGTCAGCAAGTCGTCCTGCTTGGCACGACGTTTGGGTTTGGTCGCCGCGTCGTCGGCATCGGGCCCCTCCTCGCGAGCGGTGAGTACCGCGGCCACCAGATGCTTGCAGAACGCGCCACCATCCGCCGCAGGACAACTGCAGTCCCATTGCCAGTCGCCTTTCGTGTGCTTCAACCACAGGCGGTAGGTCTCGGTGCCGTGCGCCTCGCCGGCCAATGCAGTCGCCGACACCTTCGACAACGCCACGCGGCCGGCACGCCAATAACCCTGACCGCGCTTGAAGGCCGCCGGCCCGGCCAGTTCGATCAGCTCGTCATCGTCAGGCAAGGGCGCGGACACGGCGGTACTCGGGTCTGGGAGAAGGTGCCCATTCTGAAGTGCACGGTCACGTTGTGACAGACTGCAACACGCCGGCACCGCACATGGGTGGCACCACGCTATCGACCCGTCGTTTGAGACATGCCATGTTTGCTATAGCATTCACGCATGGATACTCACCAAACCGCCCAGCTTATCGCCCTGCTCCGCGCCCAGCTCAACCTGAGCCAGGAGCAGCTCGCCGCCCGCCTCAACGTGGCCTACGCCACCGTCAACCGCTGGGAACTGGGCAAGTCCAAACCGCAGAAGGCCCAGCAGGACGCGATTCTCGCCATGGTCGAGGCAGCCGGTCTGGTACCCGACGACATCGACGACGCGCCTCCGCGTCCGAGCGAAATCACACCCGAACGCCGCCGCCGCGGTGTGGCACACAGCCCGATATTGGGCACCAAGCCGATGGAGCAGATGCTGTGGGATGCGGCCTGCGAGATCCGTGGCGAGAAGGACGCGCCCAAGTTCAAGGACTACCTGCTGCCGCTGCTGTTCATCAAGCGCCTGTCCGACGTGTTCGACGACGAGGTGCAGCGGCTGGCCGAAACCTATGGCGAGCGCGACACCGCCCTCGCCGTGCTGGATGCCGATCCGTCGCTGGTGCGCTTCTACCTGCCGCCGGAAACGCGCTGGTCGGTAATCAGCGGCCGTGAGACTTTCGCGTGGCCGCCGAAGCTGGCGCCGAAAACGCTGGGCGAACAGCTCACCACCAGCGTGCGCGCGCTGGTCAAGACCAACCCCGACCTGGCCGGCGTGATCGACACGGTGGATTTCAACGAGTCACGCAACGGCGAACGCGAGATTTCCGACAAGGCGCTCAAAGGCATCGTCGAAACCTTCAGCGACCCGCGTTACCGGCTCGGCCTGCACGACGTGGAACCGGATTTCCTCGGCCGCTGCTACGAATACCTGCTGCGCAAATTCGCCGAAGGCCAGGGCCAGAGTGCCGGCGAATTCTTCACCCCGCGCGAAGTCGGCTTCCTGATGGCCGAAATCCTGCGCCCGCGTCCCGGCGAGCAGGCCTGTGACTACGCCTGTGGCAGCTTCGGCCTGCTGATCAAGCTGCAACTGGTGTGCCGCCGGCTCGATCCACTCAGCAAGATCCCCCTGAAACTCTACGGCCAGGAACTGACCGGCTCGTCCTACGCCATCGCCTGCATGAACCGCATCATCCACGACATGCAGGGCGAGGTGTTGCGCGGCGACTCCATGCGTAACCCCAAATACCGCGACGGCAACGCACTGAAGCGTTTCGACCTGATCATCGCCAACCCGATGTGGAACCAGAGCTTCGATCCGGCGATCTACGAGAACGATCCCTTCGGCCGCTTCGAGGAAACCGGCGGCGTCACCACCGGCAAGGCCGACTGGGCCTGGCTGCAGCACACCGTGGCCAGCCTCGCCGACAACGGCCGCGCCGCCGTGGTGCTGGACACCGGCGCCGTCACCCGCGGCTCCGGCAGCAAGAACGAGGACAAGGAGCGCAACATCCGCCGCTGGTTCGTCGAGCACGACCTGATCGACGGCGTGATCCTGCTGCCCGACAACCTGTTCTACAACACCACCGCTGCCGGCATCGTGGTGGTGCTGCGCAAGAACAAACCGAAGGATCGCAAGGGCAAGATCATGCTGGTCAACGCCAGCCGCGAGTTCAAGAAAGGCAACCCGAAAAACCATCTCACCGACGAGGCCATCAGCCGTATCGCCGGCGCGTATCTGAAAGGCGAACCGGTGGATGGGCTGGTTGCCGTGATCGACCGGGCCAAGGCCGAGGAGAACGACTACAACTTGTCGCCCTCGCGCTACTTGGCCAATGGCGACACCAAAACGCTGCGTGAGATTCCCGAGATCGTGAAGGAGCTGGCGGCGCTAAAGAAGGACGAGGCGAAACTGGATGCGGAGTTGGCGAAGGTGTTGGGGCAGCTATGAGTCCGAAGCCACGGTCCACCGCTTCTGCTCGTCATCCCCGCGAAAGCGGGGATCCAGCGACTTCGGCGCCGAGAGAAGGCAGCATCCCACAAGGTTGGGAACCCACAACTTTTCGGGCAGTGTGCTTGCGCACTAAGCAATGGAACCCTAGCAAGGAACCGCGCGAGTCCTTCGAGTACATCGACGTGTCCGCAGTTTCTCGCGGGAGTTGCGAGATAGAACAGCCGCAGCTAGTCAACGCACAGACGGCATCAAGTCGGGCACGAAAAATAGTCCGTACCGGAGACTGCCTGTTTGCAACGATACGCCCCCGACTTCTTCGCGTAGCCCACGTTGACGCCGACTACGACAACCAAATTGCATCAACCGCATTTTGCGTTCTTCGGCCAAACCCTGAGAAAGCCGTATCGCGCTTTCTCTACTTTCTATTGCGATGCGAATTCATCATCGATGCCATCGCCTCTCATGAATCGGGCGCTAGCTACCCTGCCGTTTCTGACGGGAACGTACTGGACTGCGAGATTCTTCTTCCGCCCAAACCCGAACAGCAAAAAATCGCCGCCGTGCTGTGGAAGATGCAGCGCGCCATCGCCACCCAGGATCGCCTGATCGCCGCCACCCGCGACCTCAAGCAATCCGCCATGCAGCGCCTCTTCACCCGTGGCCTGCGCGGCGAGCCGCTGAAGGAAACTGAAATTGGCTTGGTACCAGAAAGTTGGATCGAGGAGCCTCTTGGCGCTATAGCCGAGATTGACTACGGCGCTCAAGCCGCAGTCGCGAACGCGCTAGACCCAACAATTGGCACTCCAATTTTCACTAACATCAACATCAGCAACGACGGCAGCATAGACACAACTCTATTACGCTACTACGCCGTGCCTGAGAAGCACCGAGACCGCCTTGCGTTACGCAAAGGCGACGTCCTCTTCAATTGGCGCAGCGGAAGTTCCGATCACGTAGGGAAGACTGCGCTCTTCGATCTGGATGGCCAGTACACCTATTCATCCTTCATCCTTCGCTTCCGATTAAAGCGATCGGTTACACCCACGTACCTTCACCGGTACCTGAATTTCATCAAGTCAGCGGGCTTCTTTTCGCGGAACCGCAACGTTTCCTCAATCAATTCCGTCTTCAATGCGAGCCTCTCGGCAACAATTCCTGTGCTCTATCCAGCAACCGAGGAAGAACAACACGCCATCGCCTCCGCCCTCGCTACCATCGACCGCAAACTCACCCACCACCAGCGCAAACGCGCAGCCCTCAACGACCTGTTCCAAACCACCCTGCACCAGCTAATGACGGCGCAGATCCGCGTCGCCGATCTCGACATCGACACCCGTGAAATTGCGTTACCCCAAGGAGAAACCGCATGAAGAAGGAACTGATTGTCCGCCTCCACCGCAGCTTCGAAGATCATGCTCACCACGAAAACGAAGTGGAGTTCTGGCTGGCGCGCGAGCTGCAGGATCTGCTGGGTTACACCGACTGGCGCAATTTTCTGAAGATCGTGGACAAGGCGATGGAGGCTTGCACCAATGCCGGCCAGCGGCCTGACGATCATTTCGTTGACGTCAACAAAATGATCGAACTGGGCAAGGGCGCCCAACGCGAAGTGGCCGATATCATGCTGACCCGCTACGCGTGTTACCTGATTGCGCAGAATGGCGACCCCAAGAAGGACGAGATCGCCTTTGCGATGACCTACTTCGCCATGCAGACACGCAAGCAGGAACTGATCGAGCTGCGCATTGCCGAATTGGAACGCATCGAGGCGCGGGGCAAACTGACGCTGTCAGAGAAGGGGCTGTCGCGCGTGCTTTACGAGCGCGACGTGGACAATCAGGGCTTTGCCCGTATCCGCAGCAAGGGCGACACCGCCCTGTTCGGCGGTCACACTACGCAGGCGATGAAGGACAAACTGGCGGTTCCTGCCGGTCGCGCGCTGGCCGACTTTCTACCCACTATCACGATCAAGGCCAAAGACTTCGCCAACGAGGTCACCACGCTGCAGGTGCAGCAACAGAACCTGCATGGTGAAGCGGGCATCTCGCGCCAACACGTGCAGACCAATCGCGATGTGCGCAAGATTCTGACCGATCGCAAGATCCATCCCGAATCGCTGCCCGCCGCCGAAGACGTCAAGAAGGTCGAGCGCCGACTGAAATCGGAAAAAAAGAAACTGCCCAGACAGGGCAAGCCCTTGGGCAACTCTTCCCGGAAAAAATGACCACCCCGGCTACCCTCGCGGGAGAGGCCCTTGGCCTCTTGTCACCGGGGTGGAACCTTTCGGCCATGATCCTGCATAACTGCTGCCAAGCCAAGCCATGAACAAACGTCGGTTGCCCGAGTCACCATGACCAAACTCGCCATCGAAGCCTCCACCGTTCAGTTCCCGCTGGTCGACCACGCGGCCGCCGCTGGCTGGGAGCGCGTGAGCGACACGGACGCCCTGCGCAAGCGCCGTGGCGAGGGCGGTCTGTTCTTCTACGACGAACTGGAAGCAGCGCTGCTGCGACTGAACCCCGGCGTGGTGACCCCGGCCGATGTGCCCGGCATCGTGCAGCGGGTGGAGAGCCTGCCCACCACCATCGCCGGGAATCGCGAGGTGTTGGAGTGGCTGCGCGGCAAACAGACAATCTACGTCGACAGCGAGAAGCGCCATCGCAATGTGCGGCTTCTGGATTTCGAGAACGCGCCAGGCAGCAACACCTTCCAGGTCACCTGGGAATGGGCCTACCGCAACGGCACGCGCAAGGGCAATCGCGCCGATGTGGTGTTTGTCATCAACGGCGTGCCGGTGGCGATTGTCGAGAACAAGAACCCCAAGTCGAAGGACGCAATGAGCAAGGCGCTGGTGCAACTGCGCCGCTACGAGCTGGAAACACCGGAGATGCTCACCGCACCGCAGGTGTTCAACATCACCCACCTGATCGAGTATTTCTACGGCGTCACCTGGAACACCCAGCGCAAGTTCGTCTTCAACTGGAAGGAAGAACATGCAGGCAACTACGAAGACCGTGTAAAGCACTTCTTCGACCACACCCGCTTCCTGCGCATGCTGCGCGACTGGATCCTGTTCTTCGAGCAGGACGACGAGCTGTGCAAGACCATCCTGCGCCAGCACCAGACGCGCGCGGCGATCAAGGTGGCCGAGCGCTGCGCCGATCCCGGCAAGCGCAGCGGTCTGGTCTGGCACACGCAAGGCTCGGGCAAGACCTTCACCATGATCACCGCCGCGCGGCTGATTCTGGAAAACCCGGTGCGATTCCCAGGCGCCACGGTGGTGATGGTGATCGATCGCAACGAGCTGGAAGGTCAGCTTTCCGGCTGGGTCGAGGCTCTGCTGGGCGACCTGCAGGGCAGCAGCATCGCAGTGCGGATCGCCGAGAGCAAACGCGCCTTGCACGACCTGCTGCGGCAGCAATTCAGCGGTCTGATCGTCACCATGATCCACAAGTTCGACAAGGCCGACGCCGACCTGTCCACGCGCAGCAATGTGTTTGTGCTGATCGACGAGGCGCACCGTTCCACCGGCGGCGACCTGGGCAACTATCTGATGGGCGCCCTGCCCCACGCCACCCTGATCGGCTTCACCGGCACGCCAGTGGACAAGACGGCCTACGGCAAGGGCACCTTCAAGACCTTCGGCCATGAGGACGAGAGCGGCTATCTGGACAAGTACTCGATCGCCGAGTCGGTGGCTGATGGCACCACCGTGAAGCTCCGTCACATGCTGGCACCGGCGAAGGTGTTGCTGCCGGTCGAGAAGCTGGAGCAGGAGTTCTATGCATTGGCCGAGAGCGAGGGCGTCAGCGACATCAATGACCTGAATCGGATTCTCGATCGCGCCGTGAACTTGCGCGCCTTTCTCAAAGCAGACGCACGTGTGGACGCGGTCGCCCGTTTCGTGGCGCAGCACTTTCGCGAAAACGTCGAACCGCTGGGCTACAAGGCCTTTCTGGTGGGCGTGGATCGCGAGGCCTGCGCACTGTACAAGCAGGCGCTGGACAAGTACCTGCCGGCCGACTGGTCGGTGCCGGTGTACACGGCCAGCGCCGCCGATGTGATCGACTATCCACTGGTGGCGCAGCACCAGATCGACGGTGCGCGGGAAAAGCGTGTGCGCAAGCTGTTCCGCAAACCCGAGCAGCAACCGCAGATCCTGATCGTCACCGACAAGCTGCTGACCGGCTACGACGCGCCGATCCTGTACGCGATGTACCTGGACAAGCCGATGCGTGACCATGTGCTGCTGCAGGCCATCTCGCGCGTCAACCGACCCTACGAGGATGCCGCTGGCCGGCAGAAGCCGAGCGGCCTGATCATCGACTTCATCGGCATGCTGCGCGATCTGAACAAGGCGCTGGCGTTCGACTCGCAGGACGTGTCCGGCGTGATCGAGGACCTCGACCTGCTGCTGGTCGAATTCCGCCGCTTGCTGGCCGAGGCGCAGGCGCGCTATCTGGCACCACTGGCCGGCGGCAAGGACAAACAGCTGGAAACACTGCTGTACGATGTGTTCCTCGCGCCCGAGGCACGCCAGGAGTTCATCGACTGCTACCGGCAAGTCGAGAGCCTGTACGAAATTCTGTCGCCTTCGGCCGAGCTGCGACCGCACGTCCAGACGTATGGCGAACTGACCGACCTGTACCTGATGGTACGCAATGCCTACGGCAGCCCAACGCGCTTCTACGAAGACGTGGCGCGCAAGACCGAGCAGATGGTGCGCCAGTCGGCGATCAGCGAGCGGCCGATCTCGGTCGGCAAGGGGGTGGAGTTCGACCTCAAGACGCTGCACGCCCTGCGCGCGGAAGGCGGCAACGACAACGCCACCGTGATCAACCTGGTGCGCTCAATCGAACGCGAAGCCGAGGACCACGCCGACGAGCAGCCGGTGTTGCTCGACATCGCCCAACGCGCCCAGGCCATCCTGGAGGCGCTGGAACAGCGCACGCTGAGCACGCAACAGGCGATCGAACAGTTGGAACTGCTGACTCACGAGCGCGAGCAGTCTGACGCGGAGCGCGAGAAACTTGGTCTGGATCCGTCCACATTCGCGGTCTACTGGCACCTGCACGGTGACGGCATCAAGGACGCGCTGGTCGTAGCCACCGAAATCAGGGCCGCAGCGGCCAAATACCAAAACCATCGCGACAACGATGACGAGCGGCGCCAGCTCAAGTCCGAGGTTTACCGCAGCCTGGTCACCCGCGGCATCGATGGCGCGCAAATGGTGCGGCTGGGCGATGCCATGCTGCGCATCCTGCGGGGTTGAGTTCGCCCCGCCATGTCATCTGAGAAACTACGTCAACGCGTCGAGCAGTGGGCCGTCACGCTCAAGGTAAAACCGGTACAGATCCGGGTTCAGGCGATGACCCGCAAGTGGGCGTCATGCTCGTCGGCCGGACGCGTGAGCTTCAGCCGCGAACTGTGCGACAAGCCGGTGGACTTTCAGGACTGCGTGATCGTGCATGAGCTGCTGCACCTGCGCATACCCAACCACGGCAAGCTGTTCGCGGCTACGCTGAGGTCACATCTGCCGGGAAACCCCTGGCTGGATCGGCTCTAGTTCGCCAGCCACGCCGGCTCTGCACCAGACACGAACAGGCGCACGAAACCCCACTCCGTGCCATAGAATATCGGCACCTTCCCCACGCGACACCCCCATGCAACCTGCCAACCTGGCCCGCCTGCAGATTCATTTCTGCGTGTTGCTGTGGGGCTTTACCGCGATTCTCGGCAAGCTGATCACGCTGCCGGCACTGCCGCTGGTGTGGTGGCGCATGTTGCTGGTGGCACTTGCGCTGTTGCTGGTGCCCAGGGTACGGCGCAACCTGCGCGCGATGCCGTGGCGACTGATCGGCGCCTACGCCGGCATCGGTGTGCTGGTGTCGCTGCACTGGTTGACGTTCTATGCCGCGATCAAGCTGTCCAACGCCTCGGTCGGCGCCACCTGCATCGCGCTGGGGCCGGTGTTCCTGGCCTTCATCGAGCCGTGGCTGACCCGGCGCAAGTTCGACCCGCGCGAACTGCTGATCGGCGTGGCGGTGGTGCCGGGCGTGGTGCTGGTGGTCGGTGGGGTACCGGTCGACATGCGCATCGGCATCGCGGTCGGCGTGCTGTCGGCGCTGTTCGTGGCGCTGTTCGGCTCGCTCAACAAGCGCATGGTCGAATCGGGCGATCCGCTGACGGTGACCTTCATCGAGCTGGGTACCGGTACCGTCTTCCTCACCTTGCTGGCGCCGTTGCTGCCGCATCAGGGCGCCCTGTTCGTGCTGCCTGACGCCCACGACACCGTGCTGCTGCTGGTATTGGCGTTCGGCTGCACGCTGCTGCCGTTCTCGCTGGCGCTGGTGGCGCTGCGCCACATGAGCGCCTTCGGCACCCAGATGGTGACCAACCTGGAGCCGGTCTACGCGATCGTGCTGGCGATCTTGCTGCTGGGCGAGCAGCACGAGCTGGACGGCTGGTTCTACCTCGGCGTGACCGTGATCCTGGCGGCCGTGTTCGTGCACCCACTGCTGAACCGCAAGCGCCGCATTACCCAGCAACCGGAGCTGATGGGCACGACGGAAAGCCACAGCATGGTGGATTGAGCATCCGCGTGCTCACCCCGATGCCCGGCTGATTTCATCGACCCGACTCCAGAGGCGCGGCATGGCGCAACTCGTTAGCCCAGCCTGCATGATGCAGCCGGCGCCGCACCACCAGCCGGAACGCAGCCGGCAGCACCAGCATCGACAGCAGCGGTGCCGTGAGCATGCCGCCAACCATCGGCGCAGCAATGCGTTGCATGACTTCGGAGCCGGCACCGTGACCGAGCAAAATCGGCAGCAGACCGGCCATGATGACGGCGACGGTCATCGCCTTGGGTCGCACGCGCTGCACCGCACCTTCGCGGATGGCATCGTCCAGTTCGGCCAAGCCACAATGTGGATTCAGCGCCAACTGACGATCCCAGGCGTGGCGCAGGTACAGCATCATCACCACGCCAAACTCGGCGGCCACGCCCGCCAGTGCGATGAAACCGATCATGGTCGCCACCGACACCGCATGCCCCAGCAGCCAGATCAACCAGAGCCCGCCGACCAGCGCAAGCGGCACACTGGCCATGATCAACGACGCTTCGCTGACACGCCGAAATACGGCGTAGATCAAGACAAACACGATGAGCAGGACAACAGGCACCACCAGGGTCAGGCGGCGAATGGCCTGCGCCAGGTATTCGAACTGGCCCGACCATGCCGCCGTGACCCCCGCCGGCAATTTCACCTGCTGTGCCACGGCCTGTTGCAGATCGGTCACCACCGCACCCAGATCACGACCGGCGGTATCGACGAACACGTAGGTTGCCAGCTGGCCATTCTCGCTCTTGAGCATCGGCGGCCCGGCTACGACCCGGACATCGGCGACCTGCGCCAGCGTCAGTTGTGCACCATTGGCCGCCACGATCGGCAACTCGCGCAGAGCTGCCAGTGAATCGCGCTCGGCACGCGGATAGCGCAACACGATCGGATAGCGCTCGCGCCCTTCCAGCGCTTGCCCGATCGGGTCGCCACCGACAACGGTGGCGATCAGCTCCTGCACCTGTTGCTGGGACAAGCCGTAACGAGCGGCGTCGGCACGGCGGATATGCACGTCGACATAACGCCCGTCGGCCGCGCGCTCGGCGACCGCCGAACTCACCCCCGGCACGTTGCGCGCCACCACCTCGATCCGGTCAGCTACCGCCTGCAATGTGCCGACATCGGCACCCAGCACCTTGATGCCGATCGGGCTCTTGATGCCGGTGGCCAGCATGTCGATGCGGTTGCGGATCGGCGGTACGAACAGGTTGGTCAGGCCGGGCACCTGTACCGCGTTGTTCAGCTCGACCTTCAGTTTGTCCATGGTCATGCCCGCTCGCCACTGATTCTTCGGCTTGAAGGTGATCGTGGTCTCGAACATCTCCATCGGCGCGGGGTCGGTGGCGGTGTCGGCGCGACCGGCCTTGCCGAACACATGATCGACCTCGGGCACCGTCTTGATCATGCGATCGGTGAGCTGCAGCAGCTGCGCCGCCTTGCCTGCGGAGAGTCCGGGCAAGGCGGTGGGCATGTACAGCAAGCTGCCTTCATCCATTGCCGGCATGAACTCGCTGCCAAGTCGGCTGAGCGGAACCAGCGCCGTAAGCAGCAACAGGCCGGCAAGCACCAGGGTTGCCTTGGGATAGCGCAGGACTGCCTCCAGAACGGGACGATACAGCGCGATCAGGCCTCGGTTGATCGGGTTCTCGCGTTCTGCGCGAATGCGCCCGCGCACCAGATAACCCATCAGCACCGGCACCAGGGTCACCGCCAGTCCGGCGGCCGCGGCCATGGCGTAGGTCTTGGTGAAGGCCAGCGGCGAGAACAGCTTGCCCTCCTGCCCCTCCAGGGCAAACACCGGGATGAACGACAGCGCGATGATCAGCAGACTGACGAACAACGCCGGCCCCACTTCGGCTGCAGCCTCGGCGACCAGCGACCAGCGCGCCGCGCCTTGCGGTTCCTCGCCCGCATGCGCGTCGCGCCAAAGCTCCAGATGTTTGTGCGTGTTCTCGATCATCACCACCGCCGCATCGACCATCGCGCCGATCGCAATGGCAATCCCGCCCAGCGACATCAGATTGGCCGACACGCCTTGCAGGTGCAGGGCGATGAAAGCCGTGAGTACGCCCAGCGGCAGGGTGACGACGGCTACCAGTGCGGAACGCAGATGGCCGAGGAACAGCACGCAGACCAGCGCGACTACCAGGAACTCTTCCAGCAACTTGCCCCACAGATTCTGCACGGCGGCATCGATCAACTGCGAGCGATCGTAGGTTGGTACGATCTCGACGCCAGGCGGCAGGCTGCGTTTGAGTTCGTCGAGCTTGAGCTTGACCGCTTCGATCGCGGCCTTGGCGTTCTTGCCCGAGCGCAACACGACGATGCCGCCGGCCACTTCGCCCTGGCCGTCAAGCTCGGCGATACCTCGCCGGAAGGTCGGCCCGCGTCGCACCGTGGCGACATCCAGCAGCCGGGTCGGCACGCCGTTCGCATGGGTGTTGATCGGTACGTTCTCGAAGTCCTCGCGCGTGCGCAAGTAGCCCTCGCTGCGCACCATCAACTCGGCCTCACCTTGCTCGATCACCGAGCCGCCGCTGGCGCCGTTGGCCGCGCGCACCGCCTCCACCAGCTGGGCCACGGTGATGCCGCGCGCGGCCAGTGCCTGTGTATCGGGCACAACCTGCCAGGCCCGCTCCATGCCGCCCAGGCTCGCGACCTCGGCGACATCCGGCACCGTCTTGAGCTGGTAGCGCAAAAACCAGTCCTGCAACGCGCGCAACTGGCCAAGATCATGCTGGCCGGTACGGTCGATCAGCGCGTACTCGTAGATCCAGCCCAGTCCCGTGGCATCAGGACCTAGCGAGGGGTTGACCCCGGGCGGCAACCGATCACGCACCTGACTCAGGTACTCCAGCACCCGGGAGCGCGCCCAATACAAGTCCGTGCTGTCGTCGAACAACACGTAGACGTAGGAATCGCCAAAGAACGAGTAGGCGCGCACCGTCCTGGCGCCGGGCACTGACAGCATCGTCGTCGCCAGTGGATAGGTGATCTGGTCTTCGACCACCTGCGGCGATTGCCCAGCCCAACTGGTGCGGATGATGACCTGGGTGTCCGACAGATCCGGCAAGGCGTCCACCGGCGTATGCATGACCGAGAACACGCCGACAGCCGCGAGCGCCAGCGCCGCAAGCAAGACGAACACACGATTCGCAATCGCCGCACGAATCAGCGCGGCAATCATGGCTTGCCCCCAGGGTGATCCATGTGCTCCATGTTCATCGTGTGTCCCGCGTGCGCGCCGTGGGACGCTGCTGGGTCGGCTGCGCTGCTGGCTTTCGCGGGTGCGTCCTGACCCTCACTCAAGCGCTCCAGTGCGCCAGACAGGCTGGCTTCCGAGTCGATCAGGAACTGTCCGGAAACGACAATTCTCTCGTCACCATGCAGGCCCTCCAGTATCTCGGTATAGCCCTCTGACGAACGTCCGATGCGCACGGCGACCGGGTGGAAAAGGCCCTGCGCATCCGCCACGATCAACCGGGTCTGCTGACCGGTCGCGATCAGCGCATCGTCCGGCACCACCAGCACCGCTGTACCCGGGGCCGGACTCAATTGCACCGTGACAAACATGCCCGGGCTCAAGCGACCGTCCAGGTTGGCCAACACGATGCGCGCGCGCTGGGTGCGGGTGGCGGGATCGATATCCGGCAACAGCGTTTCGACGCTGCCGTGGAACTCTTCACCAGGTAGCGCATCGACGGTGACCGTCACCGGCGTTCCGCTGTGAACGGTGCCGGCCGCTGCCTGTGGCAATGCGGCTTCGACCCAAACCGTGCCCAGGCCATTCAACGTCATCAAGGTTTGCCCGGCGCTGACGCGTTGGCCTTCGCGTACGTCCAGCGTGGTCACCACGCCAGCCTGCGGCGCGTGCAAGGTGATCGCCGCGCCGCTTCCGCCATGGGCGCTGCGGATATCTGCCGAGGTCAGGCCCAGCACTTGCAGCCGCTCCCGCGCGGCACCGCGCAACGCCTTGGCGTCAGCGGACCGTGCTTGCTGCAGCGCGTCGTACTCGGCCAGCGCGCTGTTCCATTGCGGCGCCAGCAGTTCAGCCAGCGGTTCGCCCGCCGTAACCTTGGTATACGGTGCGCGCACCTGCAATTTACTGATCACCGCATCGACGCGGGCACTGACCGTGGTGGCCTCGCGTAAATTCCACGTGATGGTGCCGGGTACCCGCACTGCTGTCGACAAGACACGACGCTCGACCGGCGTGGTTCTGATGCCCAGATTCTGCACCGTGCCCGGATCGATGCGTACGCCACCGGTGGCCCCACCGCCATCCGCATATTTGGGCACCATCTCCATGCCCATCGGCGATTTGCCTGGCTTGGGGAAATGCTGCGCCGGCTCCATCGGGTCGTACCAGTACAGCACCTCTCTGGCAGGGTCGGACGAGGAAGCCGACGTGCCTGCTGCGGCCGATGCATCGACATGGTGCCAACGGCCGCCAAGATACCCAACCAGAAGCAGCAGCGCCGCGAACAATGCGGCGGCGAAAAGGACCCATGAACGCTTCATGGCGTCACCTCAGAAGGCAGCAGATAAGCCAGCGATGCCCACAAACGGCCGCGTGCAGCGAGCGCATCGGCATAGCTCAGGCGCAGTTCGATCTCATCGCGACGGGCATCGAGCCACGGTTGCAGTACGCCACCACCGCGATAGCTGGCCAGTGCCGTCTGCGCACGGTCCCGCGCCAACGGCAGCAGGGTTTCCTGATAGCGCTCGATCTGTCGATTCCAGCCTTGCCAGGTCGCCGCGGCGCGCGCTATGGCCTCATGCTGGCTGCGCCGTGCATCTTCACGATCCGCTTGCACCGCATCGCGCTGCGCCTGCTTTGCGCTGATGCCGCGGTCCTGGCGGTTGCCGGTGAACAGTGGAAGACTGACGCTGAACTGCAACGTGACCATGTCCGACAACCCCGACGCACGCTTGCCATAATCGGCACTGACGCTCCAGTCGGGACGCCTGGCGGCACGCGCCTGATCAAGCGCGGCTTGCGCTACCTGCTCGCGCGCCGCCCACACCTGCATCGGCGCCTGTTCGTCGACGGTTCGCTGCAGGCTTTCCGCGTTGACCGGCAGGCGGCTGAAGTCGGGTGCCTCGGCGAGTGCACCAGTGATCGGCCCGACCCAACGCTGCAGACTGGCTTGCGCCGCTGCGAAGCCCGCGTCCACGGCCTCCAGGCGATTATCGAGCAGGGAAGCCGCCGCGCGTGCGGCCAGCGCATCGGAAGCCCCGCCTTCGCCGCCGCGCAATCGCGCCTGCGTGGTCTGTACCGCCAGCGCGCTCTCGCTGCGCAATTCAACCAGCAGCGAGCGCGCACGCTCAGCAGCCCAAACATCGATCCACGCATCCGCAACACGCTCTTGCACGGCCTGGGTAGTCGCCAGGCGGCTCGCTTGCGCGGCATCGATCTGTGCATTGGCCGACCCGCGCTCGGCAGCGCGAGCCGCACCAGACGGGAAGGTTTGCATCACACCTATCGTGCGCATCGTCATGCCATCCGAGCGCAAGCTGAAAGCGCCCGGCGCGGTCACGGGAAAGCTGGCGACACCGAAAGTCAGCGCCGGGTCCGGCAAACGTCCGGCGCGCGCGGCTTCCTCGTGCATGGCAGCGAGATCGGAAGCGCGTGCATCAAGTTGCGGCGCACGCGCCACGCCGCGCTGGACGGCCACTGCAAACGTCAGCGGCGGTTCGACGGCATGGGCCGTCAAGGCAGAAGCTCCACAAAGAAGCACAGCCAGACCCAACGCCAGCCGGCGTCGGGCAAAGGGAACTGGGAACATGAGTGAACACTCCGTCGATCTGTGATCGCAGCGCGCCTCGCAGGCACGCTGCCACGTCGGTCAAGGCACGACCGGTCAGATCAAATCAGGAGTGAGCAAAACAGCAACGTGGGCGGAGCCCGTCGTTTATGCAGGCGCACAAACTGGGCCATCGCAGGATTCGATGGCCCGGTCATGACCACGGTAGACAGCAACATCGGTGGCAGTCCCACCAGGGTGTTTGGCGGCACCGACGATGCGGGAGCTTCGACCCCGGTGGCCTGGTCCGGCTGACAATGTTGATGACAGATCGCGCTGGGAGACGCGCCCGGCACGTCCGTGCAATCGTCACTCATCCCTGGCATGCAAGATGAATGCATCTGCATCGTCGCCGTAGCCGGGGGCACGGGCGCAGAAACGCAGGTATACGCCGCCACCGCCATCTGCTGCCAGAGCAGCATCACGACGACCAGCCATGCAAGGCGACGGCGAGTAGGTGGACGCAGGCGGAATGACGGTTTCATACGGCAATCAAGGTAGCGCAAACGAGCGGACTGGGGGACTGATGCAAGTCAACTGATCGGCAGTGCCGTCTATCCGGTTCCGCCTGATCATTCTCCCTCCATCGGTGGGAACTGCCACTGCGCGTCCGCAATCATGCCCGTCCACCTCAGAACCAGATGCGAATACCGGCAAGCAGCTGCCGGTCCAGAACGCGAAGATGATCGCGCCGCGCGTAGCCGGCGCTGGTTCCGACGCGTCGCACCCAGTTCACGCCAAGGTACGGCGCGAATTGCCGCCGAATCTCGTAACGCAGACGCAGGCCAAACCGTACGTCGGAAACCCCGCGGCCGATGCGTCGCTGCGGATCGTTCCTGCCGTACAGGTTGATCTCCGCTTCGGGCTGAAGCACGAGCCGCTGGGTAAACAGCAGTTCGTACGCGACCCGCAGGCGTGCCGCCGTGCGGCCGGAGGGGCCGATGTAGGCTGTCGCTTCGAGCTCGAACCAGTACGGAGCCAGGCCCTGCACCCCGAACGCGGCCCAGTCACGCGTCGGGCCTTCGCCGAAGTCGTGGCGCGCACCGGTTTGGGTACTCCAGAACGTGGCAACGCTGTGGTTCCAGAACACTTCCACGTTGGCGTCTTCCAGCCTGCCGTCGCTGCGTTCGCCATCGCTGCGCAGCCACAGCTTGTCGCTGTCGCTGCCGTACCAGGCCTGGGCTTCCCAGCTCTGGCCGTTGGCGTCGCGACCGCGAAAAGCTTCCAGCTGATCGATCAGCAACATGCTGGACGGTTCGCTTCCATGCAGGTGCAGCTGGTGTCCCGAGCTGGGCGCGATGCCGTCGGAGTAGTCGCTGCTGCGTGCATTCGCGGGAGCCTTGCCACCTTGCATGCGGCCCATGGTCATGCCTGGCGGCGCGCGATCGTCCGGAGGCGTGCCGTGGTGCATGCCGGGCATGGCTTGATGCCCTGCCTCTGACTTGTCTGCTGTCACCGCCGGGTTGTGCTCCGAGTGCGCCATCGCACCGATGTCCATCGGCGCCACACTTCCCGACGACGCTGGCGCCATCTGTGCCGATGTCGGCAGCGGCAACGCCAGCGCCAGCGCAACCAGCAACGCCTGACAGTGGACAACAATCGACGTGTCGTAACGAAGCATGCTCATGACACCACCACTTCGCGGAACATGCCTGCTTCCATGTGATAGAGCAGATGGCAGTGATACGCCCAGCGGCCCAGCGCATCGGCGGTCACGGCATAGCTGACACGCTGCGCCGGCTGCACGTTGACGGTGTGCTTGCGCACCTGGAATTGTCCATCGGGATTTTCCAGCTCGCTCCACATGCCGTGCAGGTGGATCGGGTGGTTCATCATGGTGTCGTTGACCAGCACGATGCGCAGCCGCTCGCCGGTGTTGAAGTGCACCGGCTTGGCGTCGGAGAATTTCAAACCGTCGAACGACCAGATGAAGCGCTCCATGTTGCCGGTCAGGTGCAGCTCGATCTCCCGGCCGGGCTCGCGCGAGTCGATCGGACCGCCGATGGTGTGCAGGTCGGCGTAGCTGAGCACGCGCCGGCCGTTGTCGCGCAGGCCGACACCCGGGTCGTCGAGGTTGGTGCGTGGCATGTCCACGCGCATATCCACGCCCGGCCCGTATTCGGTGCGTGCATGGTGTACCACCGGCATGCTGGCGACGCTGCCGTGGTCCATGCCGGCGTGTCCGGTGTCGCCCATCGCGGCATGGGCCGGATGGCTATTGCCGTGATCCGGGTCGCCCATCGCCATCGCGCCCATCATGTCGCGCATGTCCAGCCAGACGCGGCGATCCATCGTCGGCACCTCGGCAGACATGCCCGGCTGTGGCGCCAGCGTGCCGCGCGCGTAGCCGCTACGGTCGATTGACTGGGCAAACAGGGTATAGGCGCGCTCGTCCTGCGGCTCGACGATGACGTCGTAGGTCTCCGCCACCGAGATGCGGAACTCGTCGACCGGCACCGGCTGCACGTCCTGGCCATCGGCGGCGATCACCGTCATCTTCAGGCCCGGAATACGCACATCGAAGATGGTCGACGACGAACCGTTGATGACGCGCAGCCGGATCTTCTCGCCCGGCCGGAAGATGCCGGTCCAGTTCGCCGCCGGGGCGGCACCGTTGATCAGGTAGGTATAGGTGTAGCCGGAGACGTCGCCGAGATCGGTCGGGCTCATGCGCATCTCGTTCCACATCTTGCGCATGGCCAGCGCCTGGCTCAGGCCTTTCTCGCGCACGTCGCGGAAGAAGTCAGGCACGGTCGGCTGGGCGAAGTTGTAATAGTCGCTTTGCTTTTTCAGCTTCGCGTAGATGCGCTCGGGGTCCTCGTCAGTCCAGTCGTTGAGCATCACCACGTAATCGCGATCGGTCGGGTAGCGCTCGGGCCCGGCCGGCTCGATCACCAGCGGACCGTACAGCGCGTTCTGCTCCTGGAAACGCGAGTGCGAGTGGTACCAGTAGGTACCGCTCTGGCGCAGTCGGAATTGGTAGAGAAAACTTTCGCCCGGCGCGATGCCGTCGAAGCTGAGGCCTGGCACGCCGTCCATCTGGAACGGCAGCAGGATACCGTGCCAGTGGATCGAGGTCGGTACACGCAAGCGGTTGGTGACACGCAGGTTCACCGTGCTGCCTTCGCGCATGCGCAGCAGCGGACCGGGCACGCCGCCGTTGACGGTGAAGGCAGGCCGCGGCACACCGGTGAAGTTGACGGTGGTCTCGGCGATGTCGAGCGCGAAATCGGTGCCGCTCAAGGCAACGGGTTGCCCGGGGCTGGTCAGTGCCCAGGCATTCGAAGGCCGCAGCAGGCCCAGACCGATGGCCGCGCTGCCCAGGGCGACACCCTGCACGAAGCGCCGCCGCGACATATCGGCAGTGTGGTGCGGAAATGCTTTCATGAAACTCTCCAGCGTGGCGTCGAGTACCGACGCCGGTCACGGTTGCCCTGACGCCCACCGCATAGCAGTGACGCGCGAGCCAGGCGCATGGATACGCGGAAAGTCAGGCTGCAGGCGGTCGCAGCAGCCGGGTATGCACGCCACGAGGCGCATGGACGGGGTGCGGCGCCACCAGCGGCACTGTCGGGGCCACGCGGTCCAGCGGCGCGATGGCCATGGCCGGCAACGTGCTGGCGCACATCGAGGCGCAATGACAGGCACCCTGGATCGGAACTCCGGCCGGATGGGGCTGCGCGCAGCAGTCGTCCGCCATCGTCAGCGCCGCATGTCCGTCGTCATGGACAACCGAACCCGCGTCGCCATGGTGAAGCATTCCCGCCGGGCCGTTCGAAGGTGCCGCCTGCAGCGGGCTGAGCACCAGAACCAGCCACGCCAACCATGCCACCACCCGGCAGGGTCGCGAACGCATCGGATGGCGTGAGAAGGCGGTCATCGGCGCAGCTTAGATGCTGGTCGGCGGGTGCTCAACTCTGGAGTCGAGTATATGCGGCATGGGAGCAGCCCACGGCGCCCTGCCATTCAGGGGCGCGCCAACGCACGCCACGAAACGGCGCCGAGCGGGAGATCTGATAGCCCGGCGCGAGGAAAACGTGGTGTCGCGCTGTGACGCACCCCCGAGAGCGCGGCGGTGACGCCCCTATACTTGACCTTCCCGTCCACCGTGATCGCCATGAACTACCGCCACGCCTATCACGCCGGCAATTTCGCCGATGTGCTGAAACACACCGTGCTGCTGGCGCTGATCGAGTCGCTGCAGGCCAAGCCGACGCCGTTCTGCTACATCGACACGCATGCCGGTAGCGGCAATTATCCGCTGGATGGTTTCGAGGCAGGCAAGACCGGCGAGCACAAGGATGGCATCGCACGCCTGCATCCCGCCGAGAAGGTGCCGCCGCTGCTGCAGCGCTGGCGCGCCGGCATCCTGGGCAGTGCCGACAACGCGCAGGGCCTGAAGCGCTACCCCGGCTCGCCGCTGCAGGTCGCCCGGCTGCTGCGTCCCGGCGACAGCGCCCAGCTGTGCGAGCTGCACACGGAAGAGGCCTGCAAGCTGCGTGATCTGTTCCGCGGCAACCCGCAGGTGCACGTGCATCAGCGCGATGGCTACGAGGCGTTGAAGGCCCTGGTCCCTCCCAAGGAGAAGCGCGGCCTGGTGCTGATCGACCCGCCATACGAAGCGCAGGAAGCCGAATACAAGCTGATCGAACAAGCGCTGAAACCGGCCCTCGAGCGCTGGCCCACCGGCATCTACGCGGTGTGGTATCCGATCAAGCTGCGCAGCCAGGTGCAGCCGTTCCTGCGCCGCCTGCAGCACAGCGGCGTCAAGCGTGTCCTGCGCGCAGAGTTGCTGGTGCACCCGGACGACTCGCCGCTGCGCCTCAACGGTTCGGGCATGGTGATCCTCAATGCCCCGTGGAACCTCGACGACGTCTTGCGCGAACCGCTGCGCGTGCTGGCCACCCTGCTGGCGCAGGATCAACCGGCCACGTGGAAGCTGGACTGGCTGCTGGACGAAGCCCGCAGCCAGCTGAACACGCCCAGCCCGTTACCCGCCTCACGACTACCACGCACGCCGAACCGCCGCTAAGCTGATCCCTCCACCCGCGTCCGAGCAGGAGCCACGAACATGCGCAACCGTCCCACCTCGCTATTGATCCGGCTCGCCTTGCCTGCCGTCCTGCTTGCCCTGGCGGCCTGCGCCCCGGCACCGATCTACAAGACCAGCGGCAATGCCGTGATCGCCACGCCTGCGCAGGTGGCGCAGACTCCCGAGCGTTACAGCGGTAACCAAGTGGTGTGGGGCGGGCGCATCGTGCACGTCAGCAACCTCGCCGACCACAGCGAAATCGAGCTGCTCGCCTATCCGCTCGATTCATCGCAGCGCCCGCGCGCCAACGACAGCGGCAGCGGTCGTTTCGTTGCGGTGCTGCGCGGCTATGCCGAGCCGCTCGATTATCCCGCCGGCGCCCTGATGACGATCGACGGCAGGCTCAACGGTACCCGCGCCGGCAAGGTGGGCGAGGCTACCTACCTGTTCCCGCTGGTCGACGTGGGGCAAGCGCACGTGTGGACCTCTGATGAAATAAGCCGGGGCCGCAGCAACGTCAACTTCGGCTTGGGCGTGGGTGTGGGGATCCGCTGATCACACGCGCAGCCGCCCGCGACATCGGTAAACTGCGCAGCTGATTCCCGAGGATCAAAGCCGCATGTCATCCGGTCACGCCAATCCGATCAAGGCGATCCTGCTCGCCCTCGGCGCCAACTTCTCCATCTTCGTAGCCAAGCTGGTCGCCGCCATAATCACCGGGTCCGGCGCGATGATGGCCGAGGCGGTGCATTCGCTGGCCGACTGCGGCAACCAGGGCCTGCTCCTGCTCGGCATCCGCCAGGCCAAACGGCCGCCGTCGGACGAATTCCCGCTCGGCTGGGGCCGCGCGCTGTATTTCTGGTCGTTCCTCGTGGCCATCCTGCTGTTCAGCGTGGGCGGCATGTTCTCGATCTACGAAGGCGTGCACAAGCTCAGTCACCCCGAGACGTTGAAATGGCCGTGGCTGGCCATTGGCGTACTCGTTTTTGGCATCGTGGTCGAAGGTATCTCGATGCATGGCTGCCTGCACGAGGTCAACAAGGCCCGCGGCGAGCAGAGCCTGTGGACCTGGTTCCGCGAGACCCGCTCCAGCGAACTGCTGGTGATCTTCGGCGAGGACCTGGCCGCCCTGATCGGCCTGTGCCTTGCCACGCTGGCGGTCGGCGCCACCATGCTCACCGGCAACCTGATGTTCGACGCCGCCGGCACCATCGCGATCGGCGTGCTGCTGATCGTGGTGGCTGTACTGGTCGCGATCGAGGTCAAGGCGCTGCTGATTGGCCAGGGGGTGGAACCACGCCGTCGCGATGATCTATTGGCGTTTTTGAAAGCGCGCCCGGAGGTAGCCGAGATACTCAACCTGATCACCTTGCAGATGGGCCCGGACGTGATGGTGGCGGTGAAGGCACGCATGCACGATGCGGCCGGCGACCAACAACTGATCGCCGCGATCAACACCGTGGAGGCCGTCATGAAGGCCGAGTTCACCGATATCCGCTGGAGCTTCTTCGAGCCCGACAACGCAGACTGACGCTCACCCGCACGCATTACGGAGGCTGTCGGTACATACGCCTCCCCGCGCTACAATTGCCCTCTGCCACCTCGTACTGCTGTACCCCATCCATGCGCAATCCTCTTCAGGAACAACTGCTCAAAGCCGGCCTGGTCAACAAGGCGAAGGCGGCGCAGGTGGTGCGCGAACAGGCAAAGAAGCACAAGGGCAAAGGGCCGGCCGCTCCAACTCCCGAACAGCTGGAAGCCCGGCGTTTGCACGCGGAGAAGGCCGAACGCGATCGTGCACTGGCGGCCCAGCACAATGCTCAGGCGCGGGCCGGCGAGCTGCTTGCGCAGATCCACCAGATCGTCGAAGCCCACAAGGTGAAGCGCGAGGGCGAGATCGCCTATCGCTTCACCGACGGCAACGCGATCCGGGACGTGCTGGTCAACGAAGCACTGCGCGCGCAGCTGGCCGCCGGCACCCTGGTCATCGTGCGCCACCACCAAGGCTACGAATTGCTGCCACGCGTTGCTGCGGACAAGGTCCACGAACGCGACGCGGCGATGATCGTGCTCGATCACAGTCGCAAAGAAGCCGGCGCCAGCGATCCGGGCGACGAGTACTACAAGCAGTTCGAAGTGCCGGACGATCTGATCTGGTAGTCCGAAGCCCTCGCCTGCACACCGTGCGGAATTTGATCACCTGCGCCGATCGCTCGTGAGCGACTTGCCTGCGTGCGTATCATCCGCCCCCAAAGTCATCCCCAGCCATCAGCCCGAACCATCACCGTCCGTCAGATAATGTCTCTGACCTCTTTTCGCGTGAAACGCGTCAGTGCACGGGGGTACGTCGGCGGCACAACAGTGCATAAAGCACCGGCATCACCAAGAGTACGAGCGGCAATTGCACGATCATGCCGGAGATGATTGCGACGGCCAGTGGCTGCTGCATCTGCGACCCCTGGCCAATAGCCAGCGCCAGTGGCATCAAAGTGAGGATAGCTGCCAGAGTGGACATCAGGATGGGCCGGGTGCGGTGCTCGCCGGCTTCGTGCAGGGCAGCGTGCAGGTCGTGTTCTCTCTCAGCATCCTGCAGTTCGGAGAAATAGAAGATCGCCAGCTCAGTGACGATGCCCACGATCATGGTCATACCCATCATGGCCGAAATGTTCAGCTCGACACCGGTCAGCCACAGACCCACAAACACTGCGGGAATGGCCAGCAACGGCATCGCCATGATGGTGAGGGCCACGCGGAAACTTTCGTACAGAAACAGCAGCAGCGTGAACACCAGCGCGATCGCCGCGCCGAACACGATCAGCAAGCCACGAAACGCCTGCTGCTGTTGCTGATAGGTGCCGCCGAATTGGTAAACCACGTCCTTGGGTAGCAGCCCCTTCTGGCTCATGACTTTCTTCACGTCGACGATGGCCGAGCCGAGGCTGCGACCGCTGATGCGCCCGGTGACCGAGACCGTGCGCTTCAGGTTGATACGTGTTATTTCCGGCTGGCCCTGCACCTCGGTGATGGTGGCTACCTTCGACAGCGGCAACATGTGGCCGTCCGGCGCGCGTATCAGCAGGTTGTCGATCTGCCCGATGCGCTGATACGAACTCTCCGGCAAGCGTACCCGCACACCCACCAGCTTGCTGCCTTCCGGCATGCTGGCGGCCACCGTGCCATTGACTGCGGCGGCAACCTGGTCGGTCACGCTCACCGGATCAAGCCCTTCCAGGGCGGCGCTGGTGGAATCGACCTTGATGATCAGCGCGTCGCCGGCCGGGTTGATGCCATCACGCACCCCCACCACGCCGTTGACCTTGCCCACGACGGCAGCGACTTTTTTGGCGGTTGCGTCCAGCGTGGGGCCGTCAGCGCCGGACAATTGCACGTCGATTGGCTGTGGCACGGCGACCAGGTCGCCGATCAGATCCTCCATCAACTGCGACAACTCGATGTCGAGGCCCGGCACCTGTTGTTCGACTTTGCTGCGTATCTGCTCCATTACTTGTTCGGTGGACGGTCGCGAGGCGTTTTTCAGGCGTACGAAGAAGTCACCGGCGTTGGCCTCGGTCAGGCCGCCGCCCAGTTGCAGTCCGGTACGCCGCGAATAAGTATCCACGCTGGGGTTGGCGCGGATGATCGTTTCGACCTGGCGCAGCAAGCGATCGGTTTCCTGCAGCGAGGTGCCTGGCGGCGACAGGTAGTCGAGGATGAAGCCGCCTTCGTCTATCTGCGGCATGAAGCCGGAGCCGACCTGAGTATAGGCCAGGCCACCCACCGCCAGCAGTGGCACGATCAGCACTAGCACCAACCATGGTCGCTTCAAGCCCCGTCCCAGAGCGTTTTGGTAACCATTCATCATGCTGCGGGTGAAACGGCCCCGCTCCGGTTCGGCAAGATGCTTTTTGTCCAGAAAGCGCTCGGCCAGCAGCGGTACCGCGACCCAGGTCAGCAGGTAGGAAATGATCAGCGCGCTGGCCATGGTCAGCGACAATGCCTTGAAGAACGCGCCGGTCACGCCGGAAAGAAACGCCAGCGGCACGAAGATGATGATGGTGGCCGAGCTTGATCCGGTCAGCGGGCGGGTGAACTCCCACGCGGCGCCGGCAATCCGTTCGTGCACTTCGCCAGCCCCTTCGCCGACGCGGCGCATGATGTGTTCCAGCATGACGATGACGTCGTCAATGATCAGCCCCACGGCAGCAGCCATGCCACCGAGCGTCATCATGTTGAAGCTCATGCCCAGCACTGACAGCAGCAACACGGTGATCGCCAACACCGCGGGCACCACGATCAGCGCAATCAGGATTACCCGTGCGTTGCGCAGGAACACGAACAGCACCAGGCCGGCCAGCACGATGCCGATCAGGATCGCGTCGCGCACGCTGCCAGCGGCGGCGGTCACCAGCTGGGTCTGGTCGTACCAGTTGGAGATGTGCACACCCTCGGGGAGCTGCGCTGCATAGTCGGCCAGCTTCTGCTTCACCTCATGGGCGATCTGCACGCTGTTGCCGTCGGGTTGCTGGTAAACCTGAAGCAACACGGCGTTCTGCCCGTCGGCGTTGACCTTGATCCACTGCGGCACGTGGCCGAGGCTGACGCGGGCCACATCCTTCAGGCGAACACTGCCCTCGGGTCCGGCGCGCACCACGATATTGCCCAGAGCGCCCAGACTGCTCGGCTGGTTGTCGGCCAGCATCAGATACAGTTTGTAGTGGTCGGAAATCCGCCCCATCGCCTGGATCGTGGCGGAGTTGCTCACCGCCGTGGTGACGTCGGCAAGGCTGAGGTTGAGTGCACGCAACTTGCCCTCGTCCACGTCGGCATGAAACTCGGCTATCTCGCCGCCCTGAACGTCGACATGTGCAACGCCCGTGATGCTGCTAAGCAACGGTCGCAACTGGTACTCGGCCAGGTCGTGCAGGGCGCTGGGCGAAATGGTGTGAGAGCGCAGGCTGTAGCCCAACTCGGGGAACGTGGTTGGATCCATGCGTCGCGTCGTCAATTGAGTGCCTGCAGGGAGCTGCGCCAGCACCTGACCGGCAGCGCCATTTATCTCCTGCAATGCCGCGTTCATATCGAAGCCCCAATCGAATGTGACCTCGATTTGCGCGCTACCGCGACTGGTCGTGGACTTGACGTCACGTACGCCGCGTACGCGGCGCACCGCCACCTCAACCGGAGTGGTGACCTGGATCGCCATCTGGTCGGCCGGCCTGTCGCCAGCGTCCAGACTCATCTGCACCCGCGGAAACGCCACGTTGGGGAACAGCGCCACCGGCATGAAAAACGCACTGGCGATACCTCCGAGTGCCAGCATCAGGGCCAGGAACAGCAGCGAGCGTCGATGACGCTGCATCCAGACCGCCAGATTCACGGTCTGGCTTCCCGCACCGCGTCGCCGTCCTCGAGTTCGTAGACTCCCTTCACGATGACTCTGGCCTTGGCATCGAGCGATCCGCTGACGCCCACCGGGTCGCCCTCGCCGCTGAGCAACGTCACGTCCACGCGCCTGGCCTTGCCTTGTTCAACCTGGAACAGGTAGTCACCCTTGTCGTCATGCAGGACGGCGTCGCGCGGCACCGCCCACGCGGTGAAGTCGCTGGCCTGGATACTGGCCTGCAGCGGCGCGCCGGCGACCAGGGTGGCGCTGGCGCTGGCCGGCAGCGTGACCGTCGCCGGCAGCATGTGGCTCTGTGGATCGATCGCCTCGCCGAGCACGGCGAGAGTGCCAATCATCGTATTCGCGGCGCCGTAGACACCGTGAAGTTTCACGGCCATGCCCACGTGCAGCTTTGCGCCATCTGGCGGCTGTACGCCGAGCTGGGCGACCAGCGCCCGGCTCGGGGTGAAGGTGAGCAGCGGCGCATTGGAGGCGAAGCGCTCGCCCTGCGCCACGTTGATCGTGGTCACCACGCCGTCGGCCGGCGCAGCGAGGGTCTCCTGTGTGCCGGTGCCGCCGAGCGCGCGCTGCGCGTCGAGCACTGCCTGCGCATCGGTCAGTGCCTTGCGCGCGATGGCCAACTGGGATTGCGTGGCCAGCCGCTGACTGGCGAGTTGCCGTGTGCGGGCCAGATCCGCGCGCGCCGCATCGCGCGCTGCCACGGCTTGCTGGTAGGCGCTGCGACTGGTTGGGTCGGGGGTGACCACCAGCAGCGGCTGACCGCGATGGACCGGCTCGCCGGAACTTACCTTCAGCGCTTCCAACTGGCCACCGTGGCCGAGGCTGATCGTGCGTGCGCGACGTGGATCGCTTATCGCGCTGCCCCAGGCTTGCACCGTGTCATGGAAGGCTTGTTGCTTCGCCGGCGCGGTACTGACCGCGACGACGCCCTTGTTGTCCGCCGCCGTTTGGTCGCCGCTGCTGCCGCTGCAGCCGATCAGCACGGCCGACATCGGTAGTAGCAGCAGGAGCAGCCAAGATGGGCTGCGGGAGCTGGTTGGCTTCATGGGCATGGGGTGGAGCCCTTGGCAGAAGATGCCTCCTGCACCAGCTGGATATTGCCCAGCAGGGCATCGAGGGCGACGGCGGCGGTGGTCTGTTGTTGGCGGAGATCGATGGCGTCGAGGTCGGCACTGAGCGCGTTGGCGCGGATGGCCAGGTAGGTTGGCCAGTCGAGCTGCCCTTGCTGCCAGCTGGTCTCGGCCGCACGGCGTGCGTGTGCCAATTCGCTGGCGTGACCGGCCTGCGTGTGCACGACGACATCCAGCGTTGCGAGATCGGCCACGAGCCGGTGGATGTCGTTGCGCGTTGCGAGCACGCGCGCCTGGTAGTCGTCGCGCAACTGCTGGCGCGTGGCCGTGGCGATGGCGATGTTGCCGCGGTTGCGGTCGAACAACGGCAGCGTGAGCGCGAGGCCGAAGCCATTGGTATAGATGGCGCTGGTGTCGCGTGCGGTATTCAGACCAAGCGTGATGGCCGGGAACTGTGCGCGAATGGCACCGCGCAGGGTAGCCTCCTGCGAGGCGTAGCCTGCCTGCAAGGCGAGCAGGTCGGGCCGCCGCTGCGGCAACTCATCGAGCGCATGCTGCACCGCTGTCGTCGACGGATTCGTCCGATAGGACTCCCCGCTCAACCTCAGCGGGGCGCCCGGTGCCAATCCCAGGAGACCGTGCAGATCGGCCTCAGCCTTGTGCAGCGCGACGGCATTGTCGGCGAGCCGCTTGCGCACGTCCGCCAGCGCATTCAGTCCGCTACTTGCGGCGTCATATGTGAGATTCCCAGCACTCAGCGCCACCTGCACGTTGCGGGTGATCGGTACCAGCGCAGCGAGTTCCTGCGTCAGGCGCCGTTGCCTGGTGCGCAGCGTGGTCACCCGCTCGAACAACAGGCGTGCCTCCGCCACGGTCTGCCACTCGGCCCACAGCAGATCAAGATTGACCTGCCTCACCTGCGCCTGCGCAGCAGCCACGCGGGTAGAGCTGGTGAGCAGAGCACTGAGGTCCGCACTGATGCCCAGGTTGAAGGCAGTCGTGAGGCCGGAAGCGGAGCTGCGCGGGAAGTCCTCGCCGACGCTCAGCTGCGGATCGGGCAGCAGGCCGGCGGCGAAGGCCTGCGCGCGCGTGACGCCAAGTGCATCGCGCTTCAGCCTGAGTTCGGGGCTATTGGCCACCGCCAGCGTGGCCAACTCGGTGACGTCCAGACCGTCGCGCGGGTCGAGACGATGGGCAGGCAGCCAAGGCGTGTCGGCAAGCGGCGCCGACAGCTGGCCGACGCCATCCACACCGTGCACCATACCCAGCGGCTGCGCACGGTACGTCGCACAGCCGCCGAGTGTCAGGCTGATCGCCAGCCATGCGGCCAGCCGCGTTCCTGCAGTGCGGCCTGGTGGCGCGGCAACGGAAGCTCGATCCATGGCGTCTGGCATGATTCCCGGTAGCCGAAGAAAGATGAGAAGAACGTGTTGCAGAGCAAAAGCTTCGATTCACCCTGGTGCACGGCTCACGAGTCCGGGGCAGATACGCAACGTTAGCAATCGCGGCTTTCGATTACCTTATGGCCGGACAAGCTGTGCCCGCCCCGGACGCCTGAGCTTCCACGAAGCGTGTGGGTCCATACTGCGAGGCGTCGGCGACGTTCGGCAATGGAGGCACGCGTGCATATCATCCTGGTCGAAGACGATGTTCAACTCGGCACCGCCATCCAGCGCGCGCTGGAACGGCTCAGCTACACCGTCACCTGGCTGCGTGACGGACGCGCCGCGCTGGTTGCGCTGGCCGACGGCAGCGCCGACCTGGTGCTGCTGGACCTCGGCCTGCCTGGTCGCGACGGCCTGGACGTGCTGATCGAGACACGCCGCGCGCATGTGGCGACGCCGGTCATCGTGATGACCGCGCGCGACGGGCTCGACGCACGGGTAGCCGGTCTGGATGCCGGCGCCGACGACTATCTGGTCAAGCCGTTCCATCTGGAGGAACTGGCAGCGCGCATCCGCTCGCTGATGCGGCGGCAGCATGGGCTGGCTGATAACTTTCTGGAAGCCGGTGCCCTGAGCATGGATCTGGCCAGTGCCGAGGTCAGCTTCCGCGGCGAGCGGCTGGAGCTGACCCGGCGCGAATTCGCACTGCTGCAGACGCTGATGGAGCGCGCCGGCCGCATCGTTCGCCGCGAGGCGCTGGAGAATTCGATCTATGGCCTGGACAATATCGTCGGTCGCAGTGCCCTGGAGGTGCTGGTGCACGGGCTGCGGCGCAAGCTTGACGCTGATATTTTGCAAACCGTGCGAGGTTTCGGTTACATGCTGATCCGGAATCCAAAGTGAAGCCAGCAAGCCTGCGGCGCCGGCTGCGCTGGCTGGTCACGGCGGTACTGATCGCCGTGCTGGCACCGGTGGGCATCTTCAGTTTCGAAGTCACCCTGCTCGAGATCAACGAGCTGTCCGACGCGCGCTTGGCGCAGTCGGCGCGCACCCTCCAATTGATGCTGCGGACCACCGACATCGACACCCTCGGCATAGCGGAAGGTGAGTTGAAGGCTTCCGAAGGGTCGCGCCACGCCACCATCCCACTGGGGCGCGGCACATTCGAGTCCGAAGTGGCGTTCCAGGTAATGGACGCCCAAGGCGACGTGCGTCTGGCCACAGCCAACTTCGCCGGGCTCGCCCCACCGTCGGCGAGCGACGACGGATTCCGCAACCTTCAACTCAACGGTTACCGTTGGCGCACCTACACCTTGCGCGATCCGCAGAACGGGACGCGCATCCGCGCCGCCGAACGCTACGACAGCCGGCACGATATCCTGCGCGCGCTGTTGCTGGATCACTCGCTGCCGCTGCTGATCGGGCTGCCCTTGATTGCGCTGTTGGTGGGTTGGGCGGTGCAGCGTGGGCTACGCCCGCTCGAGCAACTTGCCCGCCTGCTCGCCGCGCGCGCTCCCGGCAGCCGCGAACCGGTGGTGCTCTCGCCGGCACCAGCCGAACTGCGTCCGGTGATCGACGCACTCAACGGCCAATTGGGCTGGCTGGAGGATGCACTCGAGCGCGAACGGCGCTTCAGCGCCGACGTCGCGCACGAACTGCGCACGCCGCTCACCACCAGCCTGATCAGTCTGGAGGATGCGCAAGGCAACGAAGATCCCGTTGGAGCGGCGGTTGCGCTGGAGCAGACACATGCGGCACTCAACCTGCTGGCACGCCGGGTCGAACAACTGCTGGTGCTGGCCCGGCTCGAATCCGGTGCGGCGGATGGTGCGCGCGAGATGGTCGATCTCGCACCGCTGGCGATGCAGGTGATCGAGGAGCTGGCGCCAATCATTGCCGACGGCCGGGTGGACATGTCGCTGCAGCTGCCCGATACGCCGGTACGTGTCGCCGGCTTCGCTGCCGGTATCTCGGCGCTGCTGCGCAATCTGGTCGAGAATGCCCTGCGGCACGTACCGGGTGGTGGCCGCGTGGAGCTGGCATTGAGCCACGCCGATGGACGTGCGCGCATCGATGTGACCGACAACGGTCCGGGTATTCCGCCAGAGCGTCGCGCCGACGTGTTCGCGCGCTTTCATCGTGAAGCCGGCGGTCGCGGCGACGGCTACGGCCTCGGACTATCGATCGTGCAGCGCGTAGCCCAGTTGCACGGCGCCGAGATCGCCCTGCTTGACGCGCCATGGGGACACGGGCTGCGCGTGCAGGTCACCTTCCCGCACGCGGCGGGATAACGTTCACTGCGTGGCCACACACCACTTCGACGGGCGGCTACTTGAATCGGTGCACGAAACCCACCTCGAATCCGCCGGGGAGCCAGCCCAGGATCAGCGGTGAGTGGCGTTTGGCCGCCCAGATACCGAAGCCCGTGCCGATCGCAGCACTCACCAGCACGTCGCTCTGCCAATGCCCGCGCGTCTTGAGGCGGGCCACGGCATCGTAGGCGGGCAGCAAGGCCAGTGCGTAGACGGCCGGGTGCTCGTCGCCGTAGTTGACGATGAACGGAGTCACCGCCGCCGAGATCGCCGATACTTCGCCGCTGGGAAAGCTTTGCGCGCTCGAACTCTTGAACCATTGATTCGGATCGCTGGTTGCCGACGGGCGCTCACGGCGGAAGGTGTATTTCGCGGCGGTCACCGTCACTCCGGTGAGCACCATCGCGTCGACCGAGCGCCAGAAGGTGTCGCCCAGTTTGTCGTTGTCGCCGAAGGCCAGCGCCCCGCCGGCGACGGTGAGTATCGTGCCGTACATCAGGGCTTTCTGGTTGCCACGTCTCCAGATGCCGCTGTTGTCGTAATGCAGCCGATGGTCGATGCCCAACGGCCCACCCGACGCCTGCGCGGCTCCGCTTGTTGCAAGCAGACCCAGGGCGAGCAGGCTCGCCGTCAATGTGCTCATGCTGGTGCTCCAACGTCAGCGGGGGACAACGTCACCCCTCGGAGCGCGATCATCGTTGGCCATGCTTTCGTCTGGCTTACGCGCAGAATCGCGTTGCATGCGTGCTGGTTGCGACGGCGTCCACGGATCAGGGCGCGACCATATCGCACTGCACGTCGTCGTTGTTACGGTGCCGTTAGAAAGATTACGAAAAGGCGCTCGCCCTACGGTCGTGGCATGAAAGCCACTTCAATCGAGCTTGAAAAGTTACCGGCTGCACGCTCATCGGTGCCAGCCGTGTCCTCCGGATCTTTCTGGAATCGCTGGCGTCGCGTGGCGGTCGGTTCGTCGTTTCGCCGCAGCTTCCACCGGCTGGACGGCGGCTTGTGCGAGCCGGGTGGCTTGCCCGCCCATGGCATCCACCGCGTGCTGATTTGTCGTCCAAACCATCGGCTTGGCAACGCGGTGCTGCTGAGCCCGTTGATCCAGCAGGTGGAAATGCTTTACCCAGGGGCGGAGATCGACATTCTTGCCTCGGACGTGGCCGCGACGCTATTCGCCGAGCGGTTCCGCGTACGCAAGGTGTTCGCGGTGCCACGCAGGGTGGTGCAGCACCTGCCCGGTACCTGGAAGCTGCTGCGCGAGCTGCGCCGGCAGCGTTACGACCTGGCGATCGACGCATGCCACGGTTCGCAATCCGGCCGTCTCGCACTGAGTCTTTCAAAAGCGCGCTACAAGCTGGGATTTCCCGATGGCGGCGCGCAGCCCGCCTCGGCATGGCGCGCGATCGAGGCGCCGGTCCACCACGCGCTGCGCAGTGTCCATCTGCTGCGCAAGGCGTACGCGGGACGTTTGCCCGATGCACCGTTTCCCCTACTGGACATAGGGCTGAGCCTGGATGAAAAGCAGCAGGCTTCGCGTGTGCTGGCCAGCCTGTGCAAGCGTGCCGACCTGTGCAACGTCGTGGTGCTTGGCATCTTCACCAACGCCACCGGCGGCAAGCGCTACAACGAGGCCTGGTGGGCAATCTTCCTGGAGACCTTCCGGCACCACTGTCCCAACGTGCAGATCGTTGACTTGGTCGCCGCGCACGGTACCTCCCAGATCGGTGAGGGCTTCGTACCATTCTACACGCAAAATCTTCGACGACTGGCCTCGCTGATCGCCAACATGCAAGGCTTCATCAGCGCCGATTGCGGCGTCATGCATCTGGCAGCCGCAAGCGCGACCCCGACGCTGGGACTGTTCAACACCACCGACCCGGCAAAGTACGCGCCTTACGGTCCGCGCAACGAGGCGTTGGACACGCACGCACTGACCCCGAACGACGCGGCGACGAGGGCGGCGCGCTGGTTCGAACGCGCGCAGCGCAGCCGCCCTGACCGCGCGGAATAAGCATTGGCGCACAAGGCCAGGCCCGGCGCCAGATACGCCGCGCCCATGGCCTGAATCGCGCGCGGGTGTGCCTGACGCTGGACTTTTCCCGGATGGGTGGGCCGCGGCGGGCCAAACTTTCACGAACCTTTCGCCGCCGGCCTTGACGCAGCGACGCTGTCGCGATCGTTTGCCGTGTCGGAGAAAGCCGTGACGGAAAAATCGCGAGCCATAAGGTGCAACTAAGCTGCGCGCAGCACACTGCGTCCACCGGAGGATGCAGGTCACTTGTCTGATCCGGCATCCCTCGCCCACGCCAGACATTTTCCGCAGTGCCGCCGCATGTTACGCATTCGCCGTGCCCACGGACCAAGATCGGTCAGGCGTCCTTCCATCGCGCACCACGCGCGCCATCGCCAGGAATCGCTCGTGCGTATCCTGCTCGTTGAAGACGACACTTCCATCGCCGCCGCCATTGTAGCGACGCTTCGAGGCAACTCGCACGCCGTGGATCACGTCACCGATGGCGTCATGGCCGAGCACGCCGTCAAGGATGTTGACTACGACCTGGTCATTCTCGATCTCGGTTTGCCGCGACTGGACGGCACCGACGTGTTGCGGTCGCTGCGCGGTCGTCAGGCCTCGGTTCCGGTGCTGGTGATCACCGCGCGCGATCAGCTGAATGACCGCGTACGCGTGCTCGACCTGGGCGCGGACGACTATCTGGTGAAGCCGTTCGCACTGGCCGAGTTCGAAGCACGCGTTCGCGCCTTGCTGCGCCGGTCCCTGGCTGGTGGCGCTCGGCACCTGATAGTTGGTCAACTGCATCTGGATATCCCGGGCCGGCGCGCCTGGGTGGCAGATCGAGCGCTGGACCTGACGGCTCGGGAGTTCGGGCTGGTGGAAGCGCTTGCCGCGCGTGCGCGGCGGGTGACGAATCGCGCCCAGCTGATCGAAGCCCTGTGCGCTTGGGACCAGGATCTCACCGACAACGGCCTGGATATCGCCGTGTACCGCGTGCGCCGCAAGCTGAAGGGAAGTGGAGCGAGTGTGCGCACCATTCGTGGCCTTGGCTATCTGCTCGAAGAAGATCCGCATGCGTGAGCGCGCAGCCGTGCAGAAGTCTCCCAGCCTGCGTCGGCGCCTGTTGCTGTTCCTACTTATTCCCATGCTGGCGTTGCTGCTGGTTGATGCCTGGGTGACCTACGGCGTGGCGCTGAGCTATTCCAACCGGGTGCACGACAGTGACCTCGCCGACGACGTGAGCACGCTGGCACAGATGTTCCTGTCCGAGCGTATCTCCGGTGAATTGTCGGCACAGGCGCAATTTCTGCTCGAGTACGACCCGGACGGGCACAATTACTACACCGTGCGCAGCAATCAGCGTGGTCTGCTCAGCAGCAACGATCCGTTTCCGCAACCCGCCGCACCGCCGGCCGAAGACAAGACCAGGCTTTTCGACTCGAGCATCAACGGCAAGCCACTGCGCGCGGCCGAACTGAGCATTCGTTCGCCCGACCATCCCGGCGAAGTACTGACGGTGAGCATTGCCGAGACCTTGCACGACCGACACGAACGTGCACGACAGATCCTGTTGCTGACCATCCCGCTGCAGACGATCCTGATCCTCAGCATGCTGTCACTGGTCTGGCTGGGTGTCACCCGAGGGCTGCGCATCCTGCAACCATTGACCCGGCGCCTGGCCGCGCGCGAACACGAGCTCGGGCCGAGCAGCGATATCGACGTGCCGGTGGAAATCCTGCCGCTCACACGGACCATCGACGGCCTGTTTTCCCGCTTGGCCACCGCACGCGCGCTGCAGGAGCACTTTCTGGCGGATGCGGCGCACCAGCTGCGCACGCCGTTGGCGGGGCTGAGCCTGCACGCGGAGCGCGCGCTGTCCGATGCAAGCCCAGAGACGGTGAAGGACGCGGTGGAGCATATTCACCGACTGACCCAGCGCACCGCGCGGGCGTCGACCCAGCTGCTCGCCCTGACCCGCGCACAAAGCCCGTGGCGCGAATCACACGATGCCCGGCCTGTAGATCTGGCCCGTGTGATACCCGAGCTCGTCGCCATGCGCACCCACGAAGCGCTGCAGGCGAACATCGACCTGGGTTACCAGGGTCCGCACAAGCATGCCTGGGTGAGTGGCGACGTGGCCAGCCTGCAGGAACTCGTGGACAATCTGATCGACAATGCGCTGCGCTATGCCGGCAAGAGTGCGCGGGTGACGGTCAGTGTGCTGCCGCTGCCCGATCATGGCGTGCTCCTGCAGGTGGAGGACAGCGGACCCGGCGTGCCGCCGGATGTTCTGACGCGGCTGGGTGAGCGTTTTTTTCGTGCACCCGGCGCACGCGAGGGTGGTACTGGCCTGGGTCTCGCCATCGTCCAGCAGACCGCCGGTCAGCACCGCGCGAAGGTGGCTTTCGGCGCAGCGTCCGGCGGCGGCTTGCGGGTGACCGTGCAGTTCCCGGCACCGGCGAAAAGTTCGTGAAACCCTTCGAACTCATACTGCCGCAATGATGCGTCCCTATCCAGGCTCCCACGTCGGCTTTCCGTTGTCATCGGTCCTGCAGGCCGGTGCATGGCGCAGCGTCTCGCGGACGTTGCGGCCACGTTGGGGCGCTCGCTGACATGCGTTACGCACCGGTCTGTCTGGGCGTACTGGCGGCCGTAGTGGCGATCGCGCTCGGCGGCTGTGCCAGCACGGCACTGCGGCCGCTGTCGCCATCAATCCCGGCACAGTGGCGTCACACATCGAAGGCCGGCGCGGCGAAGGTTGACCTGCGGGGCTGGTGGCATGCCTTCCACGATCCCCAGCTGGATGCGCTCGTGGATACCGCCCTGCACGACAACCTGGACGTGGCCGCGGCGCATGAACACTTGCTGGCGGCGCGCGCCTTGGCACAGACGGCCGCTGCGCCTTTCCTGCCATCCGTACGCGCCAAGACCGACGACGCCATCGATCCGGATGCAAGCGCCTCTTTCCTGGTGGCGGGCTTTGATGCGGTCTGGGAGTTTCCGCTGTTCGGCCGTGGCACGGCCAGCCGCCGTCAGGCCGACGGCAACCGGGACGCGGCCGCAGCCGATCTCCAGCAGGTGCGCGTCTCGCTGGTGGGTGAGGTGGTGCGCGACTGGTTGGAGTTGCGCGCATCGCAACAGCGCAAGATCACGCTGGCGCGGGAGGAGGATGCGTGTCGCCAGCAGCTGACGCTGTGGCAGGTACGCGAGCGCCTCCATCTGGTCGGGGCGAACCGGGTGGCGGCGGCCGAAGCGGCGCTGGCCGAGGCCAGCGCCGCGCTGGCCGAGGCGACGCAGGCGGCGGATGCCAGTGCGCACAGCCTCGCCGCCTTGCTCGGACGGCCGGAGCCGAACAACGCATGGCTGACACCGGCCGCGCTGCCGGACCTCGGTGAGCTGGCACTGGCCACCACCCCCGCCGATCTGCTGCGCACGCGCCCGGACATCGCGCGGGCGCAGGCCGACGTGCTGAGCGCCGCCGGCGACGCGGGGATGGCACGCGCCAACCTGTTTCCCAGCATCGGCATTGGTGGTTCGATCGTGTGGTCGACCAATCTCACCACGCATCGCCGCACCAACGACAACGCGATTGCTTCGGCCGGCCCTGTGTTGACCATTCCGTTGTTCGACTGGGGCCTGCTTGAAGCACAATCGCACGTCAAGGATCACGAGCTGAAGGCTGCGGTGTTTGCCTACCGACAGGCGGTGCTCAACGGCGTGGCCGAGGTGGAAACCGCGCTAGGCCAGTTGGAGCAGCAGCGGGTGCGTGAGCAGCAGACCATGCTGGCCGCATCCGCATTAGCACGCGCGCAGGCGGCTACCGCCAGGCGCGTGCAGCTCGGACTCGAAAGCCGGATCGACCAGCTCGACAGTGCACTCGTGGCCGACCGGGCCACACTTGCCACCATCAATGCGCGTGCTGCCCGCGGCGTGGCTTTCGTCAGCCTGTACAAGGCCCTCGGCGGCGCGCCGCTGCCGGACGATGCGCAGACTCCGCCGCTAACTCCAGCGCCAGCGCTTGCACGGGAGAGCAACTGATGGTGGCCCTTGCCCGCAAGACGCTGATCTACGAATGGCGGCGGTTCCTGCCGGCCATCGTCGCGATCGGTTTCGCCGGGCTGCTGCAGCTCCTGCAGGCTGCTCTGGTGCTGGGTATCTTCGGCAGTGCCAGTGTATACGTCACCGGCTCGTCGGCCGACCTGTGGGTGGGCTATCCGGGCACGCAAAGCGTCAACCTGGGGCGTGCGATCGATCCTGACGTGGCGATGCGCCTGCGCATGGATCCGGCAGTGAAACGCGTCGAACCGTTCCTCTGGGTGGATGCTGACTGGCGTGGTCCGCACGGTACCGGTGGTCAGTCGGTGTTCGTCTCCGGCATCGATCCGCGAGCGGACGGGCTGATGTTTTCGCGCGCCCTCACGCCGCAGCTGCGTGCACGCCTGGGCGCACCGGATGCTGTGATCGTCGACCGCGCCGACATCGACAAGCTCGGCGTCAGCGTGGGTGACGTGGCGGCGATCAATGGCCACCGCGTGCGCGTCGTCGGCGTCGCTTCGGGACTGCGCGCACTCGGTGGCGTCAATGTCGTGAGCTCGCTCGATACCGCACGCGAGCTCGACACCGACCCGAACGACACCGGTCGTCCGACTTATCTGGTGGCCAGCGTGGCCGATCCAGCCAAGGTCGAGGTGGTGGCACGCCGCCTGGGCGACCGTCGCGGCTTTGCGCCCTACGGCGTCTGGACGGCCAAATCCTTTGCTCGCCGTTCGGTACTGTACTGGATGCTGGACACCGGCGCCGGTGCCGGCGTGATGTTTCTGGCCGGCATCGTGTTCCTGGTCGGCGCGGTCATCACCAGCCAGACGCTGATGGGCGCCGTGGCTGGCTCATTGCGCGAATATGCCACGCTCAACGCGCTGGGCGTAGGAGTGGGCAACCTGCGTTGGGTGGTGCTGGAGCAGGCATTCTGGGTCGGGGCGATCGGCCTCGTCGGCGCCACCGTGCTCGGCATCCTGGTGCTGGCGCTGGCGCGTAGCCAGGACGTGCCGGTGGTCATCAATCTGCCGGTAACCTTCGCCTGCGTGTTGCTGGCGATGGCGCTGGCTGCCGTCTCCGGGCTGGTGGCGATGCGCAGCCTGCGACGCGCCGATCCAGCGACCTTGCTGCGATGAACGCTTCCACGCAGATCGCATTGTCCGCCACGGCTCCGGCACTGCAGGCCGAAGGCATCGCCAAGACCTTCATCTCGGGCCACGTACGTACACAGGTGCTTCGGGATCTCTCACTGCGTATCGAGCCGGCCGAACTGACGCTCATCTCCGGTCCTTCGGGATGCGGCAAGAGCACCCTGCTGGCGATCCTCAGCGGCTTGCAGTCGGTGGACGCCGGACGAGTGACGGCGCTGGGTAGCGATCTGGGCCACCTCGACAGCCGCGCGCTCGAGCGCTTCCGCTTGCACCACACCGGATTCGTGTTCCAGGGCTTCAACCTGTTTCCCGCATTGACGGCGCTGGAGCAGGTCGAGCTGCCACTCGACTATTTGGGCCTCAGTCGTGCACAGGCCCGCGAGCGCGCCACCCAGTCGCTTGCAGAAGTCGGTCTGGCCCACCGCAGGCACCTGCGACCAACGGAGCTCTCCGGTGGCGAGAAGCAGCGCGTGGCGATTGCGCGTGCATTGGCCAAGCAGCCGGAATTGCTGTTCGCCGACGAACCCACCAGTTCGTTGGATGCGGAAAACGGCCAGACCATCATCGATCTGCTTCACCGCATTGCGCGCGCGCATGACACCACCGTGCTTTGCGTCAGCCATGACCCGCGCCTGATCCACCACGCCGATCGGGTGATCGCGATGGAAGACGGTCGCGTCCTCAGCGACAGGCGACCTGCGGTCCGCTCGCTGTGATCAAAGGATTACCCGCATGACTCTCCCTTCCCGAACGCGCCTGCTGGCCTGCGCCATCCTCGCCACGCTGCTCGTCACTGGCTGCTCCAGCCGCACTCCTTCTTCCGACGGCACGGCGGCCGTGCCGACGTATGTCGCCGTGGCGCGCGGCCGCGTGGAAGTGCAAGGCGGCCTGTTGCAACTGGGTGCGCCGCGCGAAGGCACCCTGGCCAGCGTGGCCGTGAACGAAGGCGATCACGTCAGCAAGGGCCAGGTGCTTGCCAGCATGGATTCGGAGCCGGCCACACTGCAGGTGCAGGCGGCAGAAGCGGCGCTCACACAAACGCAGGCTGAGGTCGACCTGCTCAAGGGCAAACAGGCCCTGGCCCGCCAACAGGCGCAGCGTTGGGGTGCGGCGGCCAAAGCCGGCGCCGGCGATGTACAGAGCGCGGAGGTGGCACAGGGAGTGGTTGCCGAGCTGACAGCCCGCCGGGCCGCGGCTGACGCGGCGGTCGGCATGGCGCAGCAGAAACTGCAAAGCGCACGCTATGAACTTCAGCTGCGCACGCTGCGCGCGCCGATCGATGCGCAGGTGATCAGGGTATCCGCCCAACCTGGCGCCAGCGTGTCACCGCAGTCCGGCAGCTTGTTCACGCTGCTGCCGCAAACGCCGCCGATCGTGCGCGCCGAGCTTAGCGAAGCGCTGGTTGACGCGGTGAAGGTCGGCATGCCGGCCGTGGTCAGCAGCGATGATGGCGGCCCGTCGCAGCGCTGGCCGGCCCACGTGCTGCGCATTGGCAGCGTGGTCGGCCCGTCCACGCTGGCTGACGATCCCCAGCAGCGACTCAACGAACGCACCGTCAGCTGCGTGCTGACGTTCGACCAGCCGCAGCATCTGCGCATCGGCCAACGACTGCTGGTGCAGTTCGGCACGCCTGCCGCTGCCGCAACCACGGACTCGCCGCATTGAACCCGCCACGCGACGCGCGCGTTCCATCCACCGGAGTTTGCCGTGATCAAGGCCACTGATTTCCTGCTCGAAGGCGACCGCCGCGGCGTTCTGCTGATCCACGGTCTCACCGGTACCCCGATGGAGATGCGTCTGCTTGCCAAGGGCCTCAACCACGCCGGCTTCACCGTGCACTGCATGCAGCTGGCCGGGCACTGTGGCGACGTCGATGACCTGCTCGCCACCAATTGGCACGACTGGTACGCCAGCGTGGAGCGGGCTGCGGACCAGCTGTTGCAGCGGGTGGATCACTTGTTTGTTGGCGGGCTGTCGATGGGCGCGCTGCTCTCGCTCAAGCTGGCCGCGGATCGCCCTGGCCAGGTGGCCGGCGTCGGCGTCTACGGGGTCACCTTCCGCTACGACGGATGGAGTATCCCGTGGACGGCGCGGCTGTCCTTCCTGCTGCCGTTGGTGAAGAGATTGGGTATCGGCCGCAACCGCACCTTCCTCGAACAGCCGCCCTACGGCATTCGCGATGAGCGCCTGCGCGCGCAGGTCAGTGCCGCCATGCTCAGCGGCGACAGCACCGTTGCCGGGCTGCTGGGGAATCCGTGGTACGCCCTGGCCGAACTGCACCAACTTTCCGCGCAGGTGCGCCGGCAGCTGCCGCAGGTGACGGCACCGTGCCTGGTCGCCCACGCGAGCCATGACGACGTGGCGAGCGTGCGCAACGCCGAACGCGTGCTGCTCGGGGTGAATGCGCGCACCGAGTTGCTGCTGCTCGAGGACAGCTACCACATGATTACCATCGACAAGCAGCGGCGCACCGTGATCGAGCATTCGGCGCGCTTCTTCGACGGCATTGTCGCTGCCCGCACGGCGCGCGCCGAGGCCGCCTGAACATGCCACTGCTCACCACCGTGTTGTGGATCGCCAACGTGCTGCTGGACACCGGCGGCCAGCTCGCCTTCAAGGCGGCCGCCGGCGATCCGAGGGCCGGCGAAGGGCTCGCCCGCTGGCGCTACATGGCCGCTCGGCCGTGGCTGTGGCTGGGCGTGAGCTGCTACGTGCTCGAGTTTCTAGTGTGGATCGCGTTCCTCTCGCTGGTCCCGCTGTCCGAAGGCGTGCTGCTGGGATCCATCAACATCGTTGCAATCATGCTCGCCGGCCGCTTCCTGTTCGGCGAAAAGCTCACCCGCTTGCGCGTGGCCGGCATCGTTCTGGTCAGCCTGGGCGTGGCGATCGTGGGCGTGGGCGCATGAAGCGCTTCTATTTTTTCGGTTTCACGCTGCTGATGGCACTCGACACGCTCAGCCAGGTGTCGTTCAAGCTGGCCGGCGACCACGCGCTACCGGTCGAGCCCAACCTCGGCTGGCTGCTGCGGGTGTTCGGCCAGCCGTGGGTGTATGGAGCCGTGATCGGCTACCTCGGCGCCTTTTTCACCTGGATGAGCCTGCTCAAGCACGCGCCGATCGGCCCGGCATTCGCGGCCTCGCACCTGGAAGTGGTCAGCGTGATGCTGCTGTCGATCTGGCTGTTCAACGAGCCACTGACCCTGCCCAAGGTGGTCGGCGCGCTGACCATTCTTGCCGGCATCGTCTGCCTGGGCATGGCCGAACGCACGTCACCCGACGCGGCTGCGCACTGAGTCATGGCCAGCAACAACCGCGGTGAAGTTCCGCCGACCGCCGGTCTACCACTAAGGCTGTCCGACCTGTGGCCGAGTCGCCAGTCGTCGCTGGTCGAGGCTGTGGCGCAGCAGCTCGACACGCCGCCGCTGCTGTTGACCTGCTCGGGCACGGCGGCGCTGCTGGTTGCGTTGACCACGCTCGGCGCCCGCGCGCCGGATCGCCGTGTGGTGGTGGTGCCGGCCTACACCTGTCCGCTGGTGGCAATCGCCGTGCACAGTCTCGGTCTGGAACTGCGCCTGTGTGACTCGCGCGCCGGTCATTTCGACATGGATCCGCGCGCGCTCACCGAAGCGTGTGACACGCGCACGCTGGCTGTCATTCCCACGCATCTGGGCGGTCTGGTGGCGGATGTCGATGCCGCGCTGGCCGCCGCACGCGCGGTCGGCGCGTGGGTGATCGAGGACGCCGCGCAGGCACTGGGCGCGCGCGACCGTGGCGCCAGCGTGGGCTTGCGCGGCGATATCGGGTTCTTCAGCCTTGCCGCTGGCAAGGGCTTGTCGATCTACGAAGGCGGTTTGCTGGTGGCGCACGACGCGGCACTGCGCGAGACACTTGCCCGGACCGCTGAGGAAACGGTGCCGCGTCGCACCGGCTGGGAGCTGCGTCGATCGATCGAACTGCTTGGCCTGGCCGCGCTGTATCGGCCGAGCGGCTTGCGTCTGGCGTATGGCTGGCCGCTGCGCCGCGCGCTGCAGCGCGGTGACACGGTGGCTGCCGTGGGCGATGATTTCCCGCGCACGATTCCCGTACATCGGGTGGGACGCTGGCGCCAGGGAGTCGGTGCGCGTGCCGCGACGCGGCTGCCTGCGTTCATCGAGCATGGCCGTCATCAGGCGCAAGCGCGTATCGCACGGCTGCGTGCGATCCCGAGCCTGCACCTGTTCGACGACGCACCGCACACCGAGGGCAGCTGGCCTTTCCTGCTACTGCGACTGCCCGATGCGACGCACTGTGATGCAGCCCTGGAAGCGTTGTGGAGCGCCGGTCTGGGTGTCAGCCGTCTGTTTGTGCACGCGCTACCGGACTACGCCTACCTCGCCGACCGCGTGCCACAGGTAGCGATGCCGCACGCGCAGGACTTCGCCCGTCGAAGCCTGACCATCAGCAACAGTCCGTGGCTGGACGACGCCCGCTTCACGGCGATCTGCTGCGTGCTCGAACACGTGCTGCGCTGACGAGACGAGTTTGGCCGGTTCACTCGGACGCGTTGGGCTGCGCTCACGCGATCATGGGCAACGGGTGCATCAGCGCCAATAGCTGCAGATTCAGCTGATGCTGCTGCAGTTGCCATTCCGGGAGCGACGCCGTATCCACCGTCGGCTGGTCGTCGATCGCCGACAGTTTCCGCTTCCACCAGCTTCGATAACGGTAGGCAGAAATCTCTCCGGTGATATCGCTCCCAAGCAGGTTGTCGCAAAGGTTGTGGATAATGGCGGCCGCATGCACCAGCTGCATCTGGCCCTGGTCCCAGTTGGTGTGCGCCACATCCGGACTGAACACATCCTTGTCGATCGACAGATAGGTCGGTCGTGGCCGGGCGCGCTGGCGCTCCCAGAACGCGTCGGTCATCGAGCCAACGTTGTCGAAGGCACGAAACGCATGGCCAACGCCGACACGTCGTGCCCAGCCCACATCCACGCCGACACTCCAGTAGCTGAGCTTGCCGCGGCGCAGCGGGGTGAGGTAGTTCTCCCACGCGTGGCTGCGGCCGATATCGCCGGAGCAGATGCCCACGACGTGCACGTGGCTGACCTCTGGCATCAGCGCCACCCGGCGCACCCACGAGCCGCAGTGCACGCCGAACGGAAAGCGCATGTTGTCCGGGTGGTTGTCAAGCACCACCACCTGGAACGACGTGCGGCTCGACACGCGCTCGATCAACGGCCAGCTGAGGTGGTGGAAGTCGCCGCTGCCCAGCATCACAGTGGCATAAGGGTCCGGCATGGTGTCGTCGAGTACCTGCCGGAAGCGGCGCAACGTGGCCAACGAACAGCCGAAACGCAGTGCCTCCTGCCAGTCCGCGAGCGGCACCACTAGCCGGTCTGGCAGCTGTCCTGTGGAACCATCGAGATCGAGAACGACGGTATGTTTTTTCATACGGTGTCCGTGAGGGACGCAGGCTGCAGCGGCTCGCTTTCGAACCAGTGCGACAGACGACGGAACGCGAAGCGCAGCAGCGGGTTTCGCACGTATACTGCGTGCCGGGTGGTGCAGAAGCGTGCGCCGAGCTGGCGCTTGATCTCGCGATCGGTCCAGCCAGCAACGTAATGGCTGAGGCCGCGACGGCGCGCATACCCGAGGTTTTCCATCCAGCTGACCACGTACAGGTTGTGGTCGCGCGCCTGGGGATAGGCAAAGCCGACGTACTTGTCGATCAACATGCCGTCGTACTCGTAGCAGAGATTCCAGCCGATCAAGGCGCCACCATCGCGGTAGGTGAACACCCATCCGCCGCTGCTGCCATCGCGCAGCACGGCACTGAAGAAGGCTTCACTGAGCAGATCGAAGTGAATCTCGCTTTGCGCATAGACGTTGCGATAAAGCGCGTAGAGCCCTGCCAGCATGTCCTCGTCATCGAAGCAGGCTGCGCCGGTGGGGACGCATTCGACCTGCAGTGCATCCTTTGAACGAAGCTTGCGACGGATGCTCTTGCGCCGGCTGTGCGAAAGCCGCGCAAGGTAATCGTCGACCGTGTTGAAATCGATCGGTACCCAGGCTAGTGCCATGCCCTCGAGCAGCACACAGCCACGTGCTTCGCACTGTCGCGCGAACGCAGCCGCATAGGCGTTGGCACGCTCGTTGAGCAGCGGCGATGCGTGTGCGATGTCCTTGACCACCAGCAACGCGCAGTCGTTGCAGAAGCGATCGATCAGGCGATTGGCCAGAACCTCAGCCGGCAGGCCGCTGGGCAGCGGTGCGTATTCGGTGACGGTGCAACCGGCAAAGCGTGTGCGCCAGCACAGCCAGCGGCCCCAATGTGAATAGCCAGGCAGGCGGGTCACGCGCCTGCGCAGCGCGTTGTCGACGGTCGTCAGCAGGTCGAACGGTGCGACGAAGGTGGGCATGCCCGAGACTGACCGTTCCGCATGAAAACCCACCGGCGGATGGGCAAGGAACTGATCGAGCAGAGCCTCCGGTTCAAGTTGGGCGATGTAGGCCATGATGGAGTCCGTGGCCGAGCGCAGCACGCCCGGCGTGTGTCAGCTGGCGGCACGAACCGCCAGTACCGCGTTGAGGCCACCGAACGCGAACGAGTTGCTCAACGCCGCGCGCACGGTCATGAGCCGCGCGATGTTGGGCACGTAGTCGAGGTCACAGGCCGGATCAGCCACATCGAAATTCGCCGTGGGTGGCACGATGCCGTCACGCATGGCGCCGAGCACCGCCACCAGTTCCAAGGCACCTGAAGCACCCAGCGCATGGCCGTGCATCGACTTGGTCGACGACACCGCAAGCGAGGCGGCATGTGGGCCGAACACGCGGTGTATCGCGACGGTCTCGTTCGGATCGTTGGCCTGCGTTGCGGTGCCGTGCGCGTTGATGTAGTCGATATCGCCTGGTACGAATCCACCATCGGCCAGCGCCATACGCATCGCACGCGCGTTGCCGAGCGGATCGGGTGCGGCAATGTCGCTGGCATCCGCGCTCATGCCGATGCCAGCCAGTACACCCAGGACCGTCGCTCCGCGGGCACGCGCATGGCCCATCGATTCGAGAACGAACATGCCTGCACCTTCGCCGAGCACCAGGCCGCGGCGATGGGCAGTGAAGGGGCGGCAGGTATCGTCCGCAAGCACGCGCATCGCTTCCCACGCCCGCAACGCGCCATAGGTCAGGCAGGCTTCACTGCCACCAGTGACCGCCACGTCGATGAGGCCGGCGCGGATCATCATTGCCGCCTGGGAGATGGCGTGGTTGGCCGAGGCGCAGGCGCTGGCCACGGCAAAGCACGGCCCGCGCAACCCGTGCACAATACTGATCTGGCTGGCCGGCGCGTTGGTCATGAGCCTGACGATGGTCAGCGGCTGAACTCGAGTGGCGTGGTCGCCGTAGAGCCGCCGGCTCTGCTCGTCCTGGGTGGTTTCGCCGCCCGCACCGGTACCCACCACCACACCCGTGCGTAGCGACAGCTCACTGTCACCGAAGACAAGACCCGACTGTTGTACTGCTTCGTTGGCAGCCAGCAGGGCGAACTGTGAGGTACGGTCCAGCAGCGGCAGCAGATGCTCGTCGAAATGCCTGGCCGGATCGAACGTTTCGGGAACCTGCGCAGCCACTTTCACGCGCAGGTCCGCGGCACGCGCGTGGCGCAGCGGAGCAATACCGCTACGTCCGTCCCGCAACGCGCGCCACAACGGCTCGGCGCCCTCGCCGAAGACGCTGATCGCGCCCATGCCGGTGATGGCGACGGCGTGGGCCCGCGAATCGTTCACGCCTTGCCTTCGGAGGCCACGCCGCGTTCGGCATCGGCCGTCACCACGGCGTCCACCAGACGTTGCACGGTGTCGGCGTCGAAGTTGGGGCCCTGATCGGGGAAGGTAATGTTGAAAGCTTCCTCGATGTCGAAGATCAGCTCGATGGCGTCGAGCGAGGCGATGCCCAGATCCTTCAGCGTGGAGTCGGTCTGTATCTGCGCCGGGTCGAGCTTGGTCTGGGTGGTGATCATCGTAATCACCCGGTCTTGGATCGCGCTGCGGGAAAGTACCTCAGTCATGATGTTCTCGAAGTGGGAATGGCGTAACGCGGCGGATGCCGCCTCATGCGGTCCGCTTGGCCTTGGTCAGCAATTGGTCGAGCAGCACGATGGCCAGGTCGATCTCCTGGTGGGAGATTTCCAGCGACGGCGCAAAGGTGATGACGTTCTTGTACCAGCCGCCTACGTCCAGCACGAGGCCGATTCTCTTGCCATTGCGCTCCAGATCCCCGGCCAGGCCGATGTCGACCATGCGATCAAGCAGCGCCTTGTTCGGAGTGAAGCCGTCATCGGTGCAGATTTCCGCGCGCAGGGCCAGGCCCAGGCCATCGACGTCGCCGATCTCCTTGTGCCGTTTCTGCAGGTCGCGCAGGCCGGCCAGGAAATGCGCACCCTTGACCGGCACCGTGGTCTCGTAGTCCAGTTCCTTGCCCATCTGAATCACTTCGAGGCCGAGTGCCGTGCCCAGCGGGTTGGAGTTGAAGGTGGAGTGCGTGGAGCCAGGCGGGAAGATGGTCGGATTGATCATCTCCTCACGTGCCCACAGGCCTGACAGCGGGTTCAGCCCGTTGGTCAGCGCCTTGCCGAACACCAGGACGTCCGGCGTCACCCCGAAGTGCTCGATCGACCACTGCTTGCCGGTGCGCCAGAAACCCATCTGGATCTCGTCGACCACCAGCAAAATACCGTACTTGTCGAGCACCCTTTTCAGGTCGCAGAAGAAATTCATCGGTGGAATCACGTAGCCACCGGTGCCCTGGATCGGCTCGACGTAGAACGCGGCATACTCGCATTGATTCGTCTTTGGATCCCACACTCCGTTGTATTCGGTCTCGAACAGGCGCGCGAACTGATTCACGCAGCTGTCCGAATATTCCTCGGCCGTCATGCCCTTGGGGCGACGGAACGGATACGGGAACGGCAGGAACATCGCGCGCTCGCCGAAGTGCCCGAAACGACGGCGATAACGGTAACTGGAGGTAATCGACGACGCACCCAACGTGCGGCCGTGGTAGCCGCCCTCGAAGGCAAACATCAGGCTCTTGCCGTTCTTGTAGTTGCGCACGAGCTTGAGCGAATCCTCCACCGCCTGCGCGCCGCCCACGTTGAAATGCACGCGACCGTCCAGGCCGAACTTCTGCTTCGCATCCACGGCGATCGTCTTGGCCAGCTCGATGCGGGTCTGGTGCAGGTACTGGCTGGCGACCTGCGGCAACAGGTCGATCTGGCGCTTCAGCACGTTGTTCAGGCGCGCGTTGCCGTAGCCGAAGTTGACCGCCGAATACCACATCTGCAGGTCCAGGAACGGTACGCCGGCACTGTCAACCATGTAGCTGCCTTCACAGCTTCGGAAGATCTTCGGCGGATCGACGTAGTGCACGGTGTCGCCGAAGGAGCTGTATTTCGCTTCGTCCACGAGCAACTGGGCGTCGTCGATCATGACCTGGGCATTCTTGTCAAAAACATTCATGGGCGATCCTGGGGAAAGTGTCAGAAGGAGAGAGCGGTGCTGGCGGGAGTCTCGAGCAGGCGGCCGTCAAGCAGTTGCGGCAGAAGTTCAAGCGCATCCTCGAAGCCGGTAATTGGCATATAGGCGATGCCCACTGCGCGGCAGTGCTCGATCAGCCGGTGCTTGGCGAATACGAAATCGACGTGATCGGCCGCACAGAAATCTGACGCGCCATCACCGATGAGCAACGTCCGTTGGGCGCCTTCGGCGCGTGCGCGCGCCACGCAGGCGCACTTGCATGTTCCGCTGGCACAGCCTTCTGCCTGGTGCGGCGAACTCAACTGCCAGCGCTGCGGCAGATTGGCCGGTGCAAGTTTGTTGGCGGCCAGGGGAAGGTCGCCCAGTCCGTAGCGGCCGAGAATCGTGTGGATCGCATAGTCCAGACCGTCGCTGACCACGCGGATCGGCACGCCAAGCTCGCGCGCCCTGGCCACAAAGTCGGGAAACGCGTGATCAATCCACAAGTGGGAAAGATGCTCATCCAGTTCGTCGCGGCACAAATCGAGCAAGGCCACTTGGCCGCTCATGCAGGCACGCGAGCCGATGCGACCGGCTCGCCAGTCGCGCTCCAGTGCCTCCCAGCCGGGACGGCCGTAGCGACCCAGTAACGAGTCGATCACATCTTCCACGGCAATCGTGCCGTCGAAATCGCATAGGATGGTCCAGTCGGCCATAGGAGATCGGTACGCAGTAAAGTCGATCCCCAAGCTACCTCCGGTTTCTTTCTTCCCGCTTTCTCGTGCACGACACGCGTCTTCAGAAGGGATTGGACCGGGCACTCGCGTGTGCAATAACCTTTTGCATTGGGCGTGAGGGCCTGAGTCTCGCCAGATCAGCCCGCCCGCAGACGCGCCACGAGTGGCTTGATCTCCCCGATGGAGCTGTTGCAGCGCCTACGGTGTTGCCAACGCGCTCAACTTTGGCGAAGGCGCAACAACCTTACTGGTGCTGGCGGGCGCCGCGGCAGAGGCCGCACCCGCCGGCTCCTCACCAGATAGCGGCTGCACCGGCGTCGCATCCTCCGTGCGGCGCGCCAGCTCGCCGTTCTTGAACAGGTTCGCCGCCACTTGGTAATAGGCGATCGCGTCATCGACCTGGGTCTGGTCGATTGACTTGACGGCTCTGGCGTCACCGGTGGCGAAGTCGGGCTTGAGCTGCTCCACCTTGCGTTGTGGTTCCAACGCGGTAAGCGTGTCGCCGCGCAGGTAGCCGAGCTTTTCATAGGTGGACGGGAACGCGCGCTCGCGGCCCGGCTCCAGCTTGAACACGTCGTAGCCGAAGAATCGGCTTCGATAGCTGAAATGCAGCAGGCCAAGCAGGGTGGGCGGGATGTCGATCTGGCTGGTCAGCCGGGTGACCTGCTGTGGCTTGAAGTGGGACGGCGCGTAGATCCACAGCGGGATGTGATAGCGGTTGACCGGAATGCTGGCCTTGCCGGCGCTTGACGCGTCGTGGTCGGCGGTGATCACGAAGACGGTGTCCGTGAAGTACGGCTTCTCTCTCGTGCGCTTGATGAAGTCGGCAATCGACCAGTCGGTGTAGGCCACCGCGCCTTGGCGCGAACGTTGTGGAAAATTCACGCGACCGGCCGGAAAAGTGAATGGTCGGTGGTTGCTGGTGGTCATGATGTGCACGAAGAACGGCTTGCCCGCGGCGTGGATCTTGTCCATCTGGCCGAGCGCCAGCGTGTACAAGTCCTCGTCGGCCACGCCCCACACGTTCTCGTGGTGGATGGTGGCGCTGGTCGGAATGTCGTTGCGGTCCACCGCCGTGTAGCCGTTGTGCCCGAAGAAGTAATTCATGTTGTCGAAGTAGCCGTAGCCGCCGTAAACGAACTCGGAGGAATAGCCTCGATCGTTGAAAATGTCAGCCAGTGAAAACAGGTTTTCGTTGTTCTTCATCTTGACCACCGAGTCGCCCGGTGTCGGCGGGATCGACAGCGACAGCGCCTCCAGCCCGCGCACCGTCCGCGTGCCGTTGGCGTAGGTGTTGGTGAAGAACAGGCTCTGCTTCGATAGCGCGTCAAGGTGGGGCGTGAGCTTGCCCTGGTTGCCGAACACGCCGAGATAATCAGCCGACAGGCTTTCCACGCTGATCAGCACCACGTTGAGGTGCTTTTCAGGGCCGGCGTTGCGGATCTCCCGGGTGAGATCGTGGGGGTCGTCGTTGAGGTAGGTGGCGTCCGGCGTCTGCAACAGGCGGCGCACGCGCGCATAGGCGTCGGTCACCGGCAACGTTTGGTAGAACTTGGCGTAGTCCAGGTGGCTGGAGCGGAACGCGGCGAAGAACTGGAAGATACCGTTGCCGCTCAGCTCGTTGACGTAGTTGTTCTGCGTGCGGTCCTTCATGTCGCCGGCAACGAACGCCGTAACCAGCACCGAAAGCATCAGCCACACCAGGGCCATCGCACTGCGGGCGCCGAAGCCGGTGCCGCCATCGTTGCTCCACAGGCGGTGACGGGTCAGCCAGGTCAGCGCCAACGACGCGGCCGCCAGCAACGCCAACCAGGTGCCAATCGGATAGGACTCGCGGATATTGCCAATCACCTCGGTGGTGTAGACCAGATAGTCCACCGCGATGAAGTTGAAGCGCACGCCGAATTCCTGCCAGAACACCAACTCGGAGGCAGCCACGAAAAGCAGTCCGAACAGCATCGCCAGCGCCAGGCCATAGAGATAGCTGCGACCGCTGCGGCGGTTGTAGGCGAGCGCGGGCAGCGGCAAAACGTAGACGACCAGAATCAGCAGCGGCCAAACCTCGTGCAGACTGGCCTTCCAGATCAGGTGCAGGATGACCCAGCACAGCGCGAAGCCCGCGAGCAGCACGCCGATCCATGCCAGCCAACGCCCCGGCGTACGCAGCAACGGAGTGTCAGTCGGCACAATCCACAGAAACAGCACCAGCGGCCAGGCAACGTAGGCGAAGGTGGCCAGATCAAACAGCGCGCCCACGCCGAACGCGTACAGCCAATGCCCCACGCCGGGTCCGACGCCGCTGCCGGTCATCACCAGCAGCGCAACGCGAGTGACCGCGCCAATGGTCAGGTAGGCGCCGGCCAGCCAGCCAAGCGGACGCAGGCGTTGAGAAATGAACGGCATGGATCGGTTGAAGGTCGTGGAAAGCCTTCAACCAATAGCATTTGATCCTTAGGTGAAGCTTACCCGGCGTCGTTCTGCGCTGCTCGCGGGCTCATGGAGAAAGAGGCTGATCGCAGCGCGATGCTCCGCGTGAGGCTTGACCAGTTCGTCTGGCGCACCCTACGCGTTGGCGCGAAAGCTGGACTACGCTGACCTTCCGGGCGGTGCCCTACCATTTCGGCGCACCCCGCTTGCTGGTGCGCAGCAGGCCGACACACAATTGGTGTTGATCATTGAATAGCCGGCGGAATGCCAGCAGAATCACGCCGAGCGTACCCAGGGCGGTGGCGGCTGCGATCATGAACATGATCACGATCTGGTAGCGTACTGCGTCGGCTGGGGCCGCACCTGCCAGAAGCTGGCCGGTCATCATGCCGGGCAGACTGACCACGCCCATCACCATCATGGCGTTGATGGTCGGAATCATGCCGGTCCGCAGACTGGCACGGATCAGCGGGTGAGCTGCTTCCCAGCGCGTGGCGCCGAGCGCGAGATCATTCTCGATGATGTCGGTCTCCCGCGCGATGCCTTCCATGAACCGGTCCAGCGCCAGCGATACGCCACTCAGGATATTCCCCAATACCATGCCCAGCAGCGGGATGGTGTACTGCGGCGCATACCAGGGTGAGACATCAACGATGCCCAATACGCCTGCCCCCGTAACCACAAACGCCGAGCCCAGGATGGTGATCATGCTGTCCCGATAGACGCCGGCAAAGCGCCGCCCGGTGCGGCGCACCGCAGCGATGCCGGCCAACGCCGACATGACCACACCGATGCCGATCACCGGCAAGGGAGTCTCCAGCTCGAACACCGATTGCAGGATGAATCCGACCAGGATCAGCTGAACCACCATGCGTGCGCTGGCCACCAGCAGGGATTTCGCCAGTCCCAGCCGAAGCCAGACCGAGATCCCCACGTTGACCAGTATCAACGTGGCGGCCATCGCCAACTGCGCGTTGCTGAGACTCAGGTAATCGGTATTCACGACGCGGGCTCGAGCGGGAGCAGGCGGTCGGCAATCCGTTCCAGTTGTGAACGGTCGTGGCTGGTCCAGATGTACGCACGATCAGGTGACGCGCTGACCCAACGCATGATCAGATCCTCGATTGCACGGGCGGTCGCGCTATCGAGCGAGGCGGTGGGTTCGTCAAGCAGCAACACGCTGGGCGCCACCAGCAGCGCACGCACCACAGCGACGATTTGTGCCTCGCCTCCGGACAGTCGTTCAGTGCGTTGGTGGAGAAAGCCCTCGTCACGTCCCGTCCCGCGCAACAGCTCACGCACCTGCCCGTCCGGAAATCCGTGCCCGCGCCGCGCGTGAAAAGCGAACGGTGCGCGCAGCGCAGCTTCCACGGTGCCTTCGCGCCAGGCCGGGCGTTGTGGCACATAGACCACGCGTGAGCGATAAGCCGGCATGGACCAGCGGGATAACGCGCGGCCATCGAGCACGAGCTCACCGGCCTGCAGTGGTTCCAGCCCCGCCAAGGTGCGCAGAAGCAGGGTCTTGCCACTGCCGGATGGCCCGGTTACGCCGAGGCGCTCACCGGCGCGGAGTGTCAGTTCGAATCCCTGCCATAGGATGCGCGATTCAACCCGGAAGCTCAGCCCGCTTGCCTTGAGCAATACGTCAGGAACCGCAGGCGGCGGCCCGACTCGCGGCGGGTCCCGAGAATCGCTGACAGCGGCAGAAAAACTGGGCATGGGCATGTAGGTAGGTGGCAACCGCGATAGTGAGCCAAGTCAAACCGATGACGCCAGACTATGAAGCAAGCTGGCGGCACGAGAAGGGGGCGTGTGCGCCGGTGGCTTGCCGCTGCACGACACGCTGTAGAGGTCGTGGCTCATGCGGAGGCCGCTGCTGACCACCCCTCCCGGAGGCAGACCGTCACGAACGGCTGCAACGGGTCGGCTTCCACCGGTTGACGCCGAGTCGCAGCCAATCCGTGGCGGGATCACCATCACGCAATCACCGCCCCGGCATTCAGGCGCAACTGAAGTTTATGGGTATGGCTGACAAAGGCCGGTTTGGCTTGCTGCAGGCCCAGCGCGCGCAACCGTTGAGCCATGGGATGATCGCTGTCGGAAACCTTGAGCTGGATCGAGCCCGGCAGACAGATGCGGGCTCCACCACGGGTGTTGACCTGGGTGCGCAACAGCTTGCCGTCATGCGCGGAGTACAGGACCAGATCAAGCAGTGGCCCCGGAATGCCCCATCCGGCGCGGCCTGCCAGTGTCACCATCGGCGTCTTGCTCTGCGGATCGATGACCGCGCCCTCGAAGTTCGGGCCTTTCAGCGAAAAATCGATCGGTGTCACGAACTTGGGAAAGCCCCAAATCTCGCGCCCGGCAGCACAGGCCGCCGCTGTGGTGACCGGCAGGTCGAGCACGTGGAACCCCACATGCGGCTTGTCCATGCTGCCGAACAACGACAACAGGGGAAAACCGGGCTGCGGCGTATCGCGTGGCGTGGCGGCAATCGCCACTCCCACCTCGTTGTAGGACCCGATCGCGGTGTGCCTGTACTCGTAGAAACCCATCGCGACCAGGGCCCTGCCACCTGCAAACCGAACCGCATTCAGCGCATGCGGTTCGAGCATGGCCCGAGCCTTGTCGTGATCCACCCAGAACATGGGGACCATGTTGGAGTTGTCGAAGTACAGGATCGGCAGATCAACCTCCCCTTCAGTGCTTTGAAACTTTGTCAGGGGGTACTGGAAAAATGGATCCTGCTGCCATGTCGTCATACTGAAACTCCCGGGCGCATCGAATGGGTATGGGGGTCCAACAATTGAGTTTGCCAGTCTTCCACCAGAGACAGGCGATTGATCTGATTCGTCCCCTCGAAGATTCGCGTCAGGCGGACATCGCGGAAGATCTTTTCGACGCGCTGTTCATGCAGACCGCCGTGATCGGCCATCAGGTCCATCGCCATTTCACACACGCGCTGGGCGCGATCAGTTGCATGGAACTTGCAAAGCGCCGCATGCAGTTGGCGAGGTCGCCAGGCATGGTGTGCTTCCTGCCAGATCAGGCTACGCAGCGAGCGGGTTTCCGCCACCATGTCGGCCAGCAACAACTGCACATCCTGCGCATCGATCAAGGGCCTGCCGCCAAGTTGGTACTGCTGGGCAAATTCAACTGCGGCTTCCGTAGCCGCGCGGGCCAGCCCCAGCGCCATGGCGGACACCGGAATGCGCGAGGTATTCAGGGTGGCCCGGTTGATGGCCCAGCCGTTGCGCAGGCCACCGATGATCCGGTCATGGGGCACGAACACGTCCGAGAACTCCAGCTCGGCAGCACCGGAGGCGCGCATACCCATTTTGAGTTCCGTGCGCATCACCTTGAAGCCGGGCATGTTGCAATCGACGTAAAAACAGGTCCAGGAGGCCATGCCCTCGCCCTGCAGCGCGGCAAATACCGTCACCGACTGCGCCAGATCGCCACCGCTGATAAAGATCTTGCGTCCGTTCAGCAGATAGCCACCGTCCACTGGCGTGGCCACCACGCCGGGCCGGTAGCTTTCCGCGCCATGGCCGTCCTCCGCATCTGAACCCGCGCCCGGTTCGGTGATGGCAAAGGCAACCAGGTGCGGGTCCCCCGCCCGGCAGCGGCGATAGATGGGGGCGACATATTTGAGAATCGTGCGGGGATTGCCGGACAGCAGCAAGGGCATCACGCCCAGGTGATGGGCCGAGAGCAGAAGAGACAGACCGCCGCAGACACGACTGAACTCCTCGACCACCAGACTGCTTTGCCAGACCGGGGCGTAACGAACGGCCCGCCAGGGCATGCTGCCGAGCGGCGCCGGCAGAAAATAGCTCAGCCAGCCGGCGCGTCCGGCCTCGGCCAGCAAGCGCTGCAACGGCGGTGCGCATTCGCCTGCTGGCAGATGCGGGGCCAGGTCCGCTTCAGCTGCAAGCGGGCGCAGGTACTGCTCGGCAAAATTGCGCGCGCGCCGACGTATCCGTGCCAGCGGCGCAGGCAGCCGCCGGGTGTCGGTTTCCCACAGATCGTCAGCCGCGTAGTTGGACATCATCCGCGCAGCCCAGGGGAACTGCGCGTACTGATGTCGCGGCGAGAGCGGGTGGGTGGCAGGCAGATGACCCTGCAGATGCGCCGGGTTGTTCATGCACCAACTCCTTTCCATCCCGCCACAAAAAGACGTGCATCGTGGATGCCGCCGGCTTGCAGGCGCAGCATGTTCTGATCGCGCACGATTTTCTCGACGCCAAGATCGCGCATGTAACCGATGCCGCCATGCGCCTGGACAGCCTGGTTGGCCGCATGGCACAGGTGTTGGTGCACGTCGATGCGGCTCGCGGCCACGGCACCCGGATCCACTTCGTCCAGCGCAAGCGCGAAACTGCCCAGCGCCTGATCCACCCGCAGGCGCGCCGATTCGATGTCGGTGAGCAACTGTTGCACGGCAGCATGTGCGGCGATGAACTTGCCGCCTTGCCGGCGCACGGCGGCATAGTCCGTGGCCATGGTTTGTGCCCGCGCGAGCGCGCCACCGCCAATCGCCATCAGCCCGAGCATGTCCATTTTCAGCACGCTGGCGAACAAGGCACGCGAGTTGCCCGGTACGCTGACGATGGGCGCCGTCGAGGCTGGTGATTCCCGCAGTCGAAACGCAGCCAACTCGTCAAGCCCGTGTGCCCTGGCGCAATTCGCCACCTGCCAGTCGCTGCGGCTGACGCTCTGCCACGCGATCGTGTCCTGATGCCAGACCGGCAGCAGCAGGGTTTCCCAATCCGGGTGCGCGTAAAGCACCGTATCGTGTTCGCGGCGGTTCAACCAGTCCGCCAGCAAGGCAAGATCCTCTTCGGATGGTGGCTGCCCCGTCAGCCAGCGCGCCAGGCTGGTGCGGGCCAGACCGAGGTGTCCGGTCGGCACCAGCGTGATGGCCAGCGGTGCATCGACGTTCAGCGGCAGCCGCAACTGGCGCGCTACATGAGCAGCCAGAGCGATGCGGTGCCAGGCGAAGGCGACGCCCGCATTGACCTCGCCCAACTGGCGAAGCATGCGCAGACTCAGCAGCATCCCGGCTTTCTCGGCAGGCGCCTCCCACAGCCCATATCCCTCGGTATCCGCAGACAACGACAACAGACCCATGCCCACGGCCTCCGCGGTCAACTGCGCCAGAGTCGGGCCATCCAGTGGAATTTCGGGATGCGCAACGGCCGCACCGATTCGGGTGAGGGCAAAGCGCTCCACTTCATCAAGCAGGGCGGGAAGGTCTTCCAGATCGATGGCCATGAGATCCCATAGGGCATGTGACGCAATGACAGTTGAACATCCAGACGCAACCATAAGGTAGCCGTATTGGCCACTTTGATGGGTTTCCCGCATTCCGGATGTGTGCAACAAGGGTTCCGCGTCATGGCGACCCAAGGTTGCATGGTCGCTTTGTCGCCAAGCAGGTCCTGAGACAGCACCGGCAGGCAGTGCCCTCCACCGCACGGCGATCGTAATCGCATGGACTCGCCCCCGCGCATTCAGGCATCGCGGTGCCAATGGTGGTGAGCTAGCGCTACCAACATAGTCACGCGAGGGCGAGCCCATGAAAAAGCTTACTGCCATAGCCATCGATTTGGCCAAGAATGTGT